>ENA-UONY01000012-UONY01000012.1-human-gut-metagenome-genome-assembly--contig:-CS9-NODE-12-length-272832-cov-35.856055_pt1 | contig 272832 bp, 248 predicted proteins | sample MGYA00242465_ERZ724012 | MGnify/ENA metagenome assembly ERZ724012 | reverse complement strand
AAACCTCACACCTGCCGCTTGCTAAGCGGATTTACTCTGCCCCTTATGGGCGCACGCACAAAATGATTGTGCAGGTGATTTTCTTTGTCAAGGTGGGTTGCAACAATCACCTGATAACGGTCGCCCCACAAACGGGCGGCGAGCTTCATCCCGATTTCGTGTGCCATTTCGGGTGTTGCCTCTCCGGGAGCAAAGGATTGATACCCGTGGTAGGCAACCGTCCCGCTTTCTTTGCCGAACCGCTTTTTCACGGCAAGCATTTCATCACGGGCGGTAGAGGGAGAACAGTTGATCCCTGACACAAAACGATGAACCACGGCGCAGTCCTCGTTATCCGCTTTCTGCGTTTTTCGGGAATTGACCGCATAGCAGATAACATCGGAAAGCTCCTGTCCGTCCTGTTCGGCCATATCTTTATCGGTAAAAAATTTCGGGTTCGTCGTTTTATCTGGATTTTCTACATATACAACCACCTTGCCGAGCCAGCCTTTCACACGCCAGATAGAGGTAGTTGCCATTACTTCATCGGGCGGGGCAGAATGACCGCCTCGGTGATTTTCTTGACAGCCGTATCAATCTTGCGGCAGGCTTCGTCGTACCTCTGCACATCGAGAACATTCAGGGTGTGCGCTTTGACGGCAATCTGATTCAGGTTGTTGCCGATCCCGTGGAGCTCCCTCATCATGGCGTAGTAATCGGGCGGCGGGGCGTCCTGCGGTTCAAGCCCATTTACCAAGTGCCGCAAATACGTCTCACGGGGAAGCCCGCTTTTCTTGACCTTCTTCTGAAAAGCCTCGGCTTCCTTTTTATCCAGCCAGAATTGAATGTGAACATTGCGTTTTCTCATATTTTCACCTCCGAATTGAGTTCGTTTTGAATTTCCACGATCCGCTTGCCAACTGCATACACGACGGGGATTGTCACGCCGTTGCCCGCCTGCTTGTAAAGCTGGGCATCGGAATTGACGGCAGCCGCTTTATCAAACATATCATCGGAAAAGCCTTGCAGCCGCCAGCACTCACGGGGCGTCAGCTTGCGGATTCGTCCGCAGCCAAGCGGAATTTCAGTCCTGTTTTCGGATTTGTCTTTATTAAAGTTCGCCGCCTGTTTAACGGGTAAAGCGTGTTCGCAGGAATCGCAGGCACAGAGATAAACGCCGTGTTTGTCCTGCGTATTCAGGCAAAAGGCGGGTTCTCCGCACGCCTTGAAGCGCCGTCCGTTCTGCCGCTTGTTTTCCCGGTCGGGGGTGAGGACGGCACGGCAGCCATAAAAAATACCGGAGCTTTCGCCCCGGTTGCTGACCCCGATCTTGTCATAGCCTGCGATCAGGCATTTGGTGTGCTCCTGCTCCAAGATTTTCGGCGTACCCCGTTTTAGTTGGATGAGCGCCGTTTCTTCGGTGCGGTCCGGGCACTCGCCGCTCATGCAGAGAACGCCGCTTTTGTCACCGCTGTGGTTGGTGATGTCCTCGCCATACCATTCATCCTCCTTTACATCGTGGATCGCGCGGTAGCTGCGGTCTGCGAATTTGTCGATCTCGCAGTGACCTTTGCAGACCATGCCGCAAAGTTCAAAGCCCTTGCGGAAACCGCCGACGCCGCTAAAAAAGTCCAAAAAGGTCATGGGTTCGTTCACCGGCTGTGACCTCCTTCCGGGTATAAAATATCGCCCTCCGCATGGGCGGGGACGAAAAGGGTTTCAGGGATTTCCCTGACAAGTGCCGTTGTGGTATCACAACGGCGATGCTTGCTGGTACAGTGCATGGCGTTCGTCCCATAGGCCGAACATTTTGCCACCGACCGAAATAACATCACCGCTCCTGCTCCGGCTGCGGACGGTATGGGATGCCGAACAGCGTGTCGTTCACCCTCGCAAGGTGTTCGGGATAGCGGAACATCTTGCCGTAGCGGTCGATTTGCTCGTCGGAAAGACTGGCCAGATTTTCGCCCCGGCAGTCGCAGATGAAGGCGGGGCCGAAGATGAAATCGACCATCACGCCGTCGTCATTTTTCACGCTACGGTTCGGGCGCATCCCGTTGATCTTGCTTTCCTCATTGCAGACGATGCAGACCTGCTCCTCAAAGGGATAAAACGGCTCGATCAGACCGCCCACCGTTTTCTGCATTCCGGCGAGGGACGCATCGATCTCGGCGGTGCGGGCGAGCTTGCCCGGCTCCAGCAGTACACCTTGATTTTCTCGCTCATAATTGAAAACTCCTTTCATCGTTGAAAAATTAAATCGTTTATCGTTCTTTGTTCCTTTCTCCGCGCTTGGTAATTGGCAGACCCAGCCGCATACATAGGCAGTCGTTGTAGTCCTTGCCCTGCGGGGGCGGCTGAATGTCCACCGTAACCGCATACTTCCTCGGCAGCAGGGTTTTGATGGTTCCTGCGGCGATCCGTCCCGTAGTGTCATTGTCAAGGCGCAGCACCACACGGCAGATATGGGGATGCTCGGCAAGATACCGCACCAATGCGGCGGGCAGGCTGCTTTCCTCGATTTTCGTCCTTGGCTTGTAGACACCGGCGAGGGAGAGCAGGTTTTCACTGCGCCAGTCCTTACCGTCCAGCTTTTGCATCGTCCCGTAGGACAGCAGATCCACCGCCGACTCAAACAGGTGGAGCGTGTCGCTTGCAGCCGCCGCAGGAATCCCAAAGGAATAGTGCTTGTCGCTGCCGTTGGCATCCCCGATGAAGTCCGAGCCAATCCCTCGCTGGTTGGCGTAGCGTGGCTTTCCGTCTGCGTCCATGCCCACGAAAACCACATTGTGATAGGGGGAGCTCTCGTAAAGGCGGCCGGTCTTAATGCAGAAATCGATCAGCTCGTAGTCGATTCCTCTGCGGTGCAGGTATTCGACGGCATGGGTGGCACTGCGGCTTGCCTGCGGCAGAAGCAGCACCTTTTCTTTCGGCGTTTTCGGGGGCGGTGTAAAGGCGGGCGGTGCCGCTGACAGATTTTCCATGATGGTTTCGACCGCCTGCGTAAAGGGCATCTCTTTGACCTTGATGAGATAGTCCAGCGCAGAATAGCCGCCGATCCCACGGGAAAACCAGCACCATTTGCCGTTGGAGATTTTTAAGCTGTCGTGCTCACGGGTGCAGTAGGTGCCGCCTCCGAAATGCACCAGCTCCTGCGGTTCATAAGTTCGCAGATAGGTCAGCAAGTCCATCTCACGAGCTCTCGCCACCACCTCCGGCGGGATATATGGCATATGTTTCACCTCCGTTCTGACATAAAAATAGCCGAGGGGCTTTCAAGATGAAAACCTCTAGGCTATGTAGTTATCTGCATATACTTTGACCGTTTTATATGCAGATAACAGAACTGTATATGCAGAAAACGGCACGGGGGTTCCGTGCCGTCTGTTTCGATCGCTTTGATTTTTTGAGATAGGCCATGGCATTGGTATATCCGATATGTTGCCGTTTCATAGAAGCCTTCGATCTTTCAGAAGTTGGATACACATTTTTCCGACTTTTTCTACTGCGAATTCGCACATTTTTCTGACTTGGGAGGACAACGGCTTGCTATAACGCCCTGCTATAAAATAAACCGGACAGCTCTCACATGGATGAAAGCCGTCCGGCTATGCGATTATCTGCATATATCTCGACCACTTTATATGCAGATACCGTATTGACTTGTGCAGAAAACTATTATATGTGCGCTTTAACTTTGCTAAAGACGTTTATGCTGCCATATATCAAAGATAGCATCTAATGATAAAATGTATTTTCTCTCCTTAAATTCTTACGAAATGGCTAGGTTTCGTTATGCAAAACACAATTTTATTTTGGATTTTTTTCATCCGTGCAAGTCGGTACAGTAGGATGCTTAATTAACGCTTCTGACATTTTTTCAACTGCAATATGATATTTCTCTAATGGAGATTTTGAAATTATGCCGCCTGGTTGTTTTTCGTGTTCCTCGGATAAGCGAACAAAGCTATATGTTGCGGGAGCATATTTAATATACAGGCTATGATCTTTATCAATTTCATCCAGTTTTTGAAGCATTTGAAAGTCATTTTGAATGCGCATTTCTTTCCAGATCAAAAAATATGCAATTAAGAATTTTCTTACGTATTCACGTAAACTTAGTTCGTTCTGTGCTATGATTTCACTTCCTTTTCCATGAGTGAAATTTGATCTTAACTTATAGAAATTCTGCATTTCCAACTTTTGTTGTTCAATTTTTAGTGGCGAGCAAAATAAAATACTGGAATATTTTGCTAATCGTTCCTTGGTTCTATTTGAATGGCTGCAACCCGTTATAGCGTCTAAAGCGGAGCATAAAAGGCAAAAAGCAGATGAATGGTCAAATTCGTAAAAAGATCGGATATAATAATCAAAGGCAAGCTTATATCTCTTGTGATTTTTATGAAATCGAAATTCATCAAAAGTCGTTTTATCAATATGGAAATTCAATCTGTTCATAAAAGTTGAGGCTTCATTCACCCATGATTGGTTTCCGATGGGTAAAGGGCGGCAGCTTGTACGTCCAAGCGACAACTTTTCCTTTCCGTCTTCAGAATAAACTTTGATTTTGACAACAGGGAAGAAAATGTGAAGATTGGTTTCAAGCATAAGGTGATGCTCTAAGCTTTCAATCCTATCGAGTGTTGTTTTTGCAAACATATTGCGAAGATCATCCTTATATTTCTCATCGCCTATAAATTCCATAGGTCTGTTATTTTGAATAGTGACATAAGAGATTTGGTCAGTGCTGTAACTGAAACAGCAGCTCATAAACAAATAATTAAATTTCAAAGTATCTTTATCAAATACCAGCAGTCGTTTTTCATCTTCTGATGACAGAGAATTTACAAGAAACTTGTGATCCAACAGTTCCAAATCGGTACGCAATGGTAAATTTAGGACAAGAGCTTCATAGTTTACGAAATACTTCATTCTTAAATTTGACACCTCTTTCTGATAGTTCATCTTTTATGCAAGAAACGATGTTTTAACAAAACAATTATTGTAAAGCAGAATGTAACTTTAAATCGCCAAAGCCGCTATAAATTGTTGTAGCTTAATATATTATACCGCATATATAGATAAAAAGCAATGTGCAACCATAAATCAAACATCTTAATTTATTACTACCTTTCATGCCATCCGTTTTGCTTTTCCGACGTATTACGCTCCATCACAACAGGCGAACTGATCCGATATTCTTCGGGGATGCTCTCAATGTTGCCATCGTAAATTTCCACAAAGCGGCCGCCGTTTGACCGCACATAGCCGTTATCCTCGAACATGCCGCCTTCTTCGTACCGAATATCGCGCCCAAAACTTTCATAGTCGATATAATTTGCCAGTGCGCCAAGGTTGCTCGTGTCGTAGCAGCCGCTTTCTTCGATCCAGTAATAGCCGAGGTCGTAGTCGTTGTGTACGCCGGCAAGAAAATCAAAGCAGTCCAAATTCTCGGTCAGGTTGATCAGCTCCTGCACACTGCCGGTGTTCTCACCCAAGTCCAAAACCGCCTGCCAGAAATCGTCGCTCTCCCGCAGTTCCATGATCTGCCCGGCAAGGTAGTTCAGCTCGCTCAGGCTCTCATATTCTCCGAGTACCTTGCCAATGGTCGCATCCGGGCAGTCATAGTCGGTGATGAACCATTCCTCATAGCGCCGCCCGATGCCGATGCGCTTGAAAACCGCTTGCATTTCTTCATTTGTCACGGGAAACTTCACCCATTCGCCTACCAAAAAGCCCTCGTTGTATTTGCCGAGGTTGGTAATAAAGGCTTCAAAGGCGCAGTCCCTTGTATCTGCTACGTGCATCATTTTGTCCGTCCCTCGCTTTCCGTCATCAAAAATTGTCCGAACTCGGTAAAGGCGTACCAGTTCGTGCGGTCAAAGCGGCTCTCGTTGAATTGCCCTTTTGTGAGTACCCGCCCCTTGACCAACCTTTTCAGGGCGTAGCGGATCTCGTCGTAAGACAGAAACGGGAAAAAGCCGGTCATCATCTGCACTGAACAGCGCACCCAAACCTTGCCCTCATGGAGCTGCGGCGATTCGGCGCTTTTCTGCTCGGTACAATCCCAAAGGAAGGAGGTCAGCACCGCCGCATTAACTCCGTATTTTTTCGCTATGTCCGCATCAAAGAAATGAACCATATTTTTTCCTCCGTTCGTTCTGAAAAACAAAAAGCGGCTTTTCAGTCGCCTTTCGGAAAGTTTCTATATAGACCACCTATAGCTGTGATCTTTCTTTTTCAGGTAGTACAGGGAGTAACAGGGGGTGAGGTGTGGGGAGGGGGAGAAAATTTGCGCAGCCGTTTCACTTCCGCAAAAGGGCAGACTTTCCCCAAGGCGTCCCGTTATCTTTCCTGATCGCGTCGGCGCTGCAAATGCCGATTGTAAAATTCCAGTGCTCGGATCACAAAATCGGTTTCCTGCCCTCGCGGGATCGATTTCGGAATGAGCCTCGTTATTCGCTCGTCGCGAAAAGCAGGCTTTTCGCGCTGGTTCGGCTTTTCCTCCTGCATAATGGAGAAGATGACTTCCTCCGTCAGCTTTCCGTCCCGACTGAACTCTTTCATTTTGATGGCCTGCGCCAGCGACGGCGTGCAGTCCTCGCATTCCATCGTGTCGTATAGGCTCTGCTGCTGTTCTTTGGAGAGGTAGGAAAGCTCCACGGCGGGACGGAAAGCGATCTTGCCGCTGTCCACCATGTCCAAAATTGACGGGATCAGCTCGGTCAGGCGGATATACCGCTGAATTTGAGTATTGCTATCCGGCGATTTATCCGCCAAAAGCTCTCTTGAAGTCTTACCTTCGAAATTCTGTCCCACTGGGACAGAATTTTCCTTGCTCGGTCTGCCCGCTTGCCGTTTTATGGCTTCCAGCTTCATCTTGTAGGCAAATGCCTTTTCGGACGGTAAGATCGTTTCTCGCTGCAAATTGCTGTCCACCATGATGATCGTCGCTTCATCATCGGTGAGATTGCGAACAATGCAGGGCATTTCGGTGATCCCCGCCAGTGTTGCCGCGCATTTTCGCCTATGGCCGGCGATCATCTCATAGCTGCCGTCCGCTTTGGGGCGGACAAGGGCAGGCACCAGCACGCCGTACTGCTTTACGCTGTCTACCATCTCCGCCATAGCCTCGTCCTGCTTGACCTTGAACGGATGGTTGGGAAAGTCGGAGATGTCGGCGGGGTTCAGCATAACGACCTTTTCAAGCTGCGCTTCCGCACGACTCTCGTCGGTGGAGAACAGATCATCGAGCGGCGTCATCCCTAAATCTCTCGGTTTTGCGCTCAAGCTCCAATACCTCCTTTGTCAGCGATCGGTATGCGGCAGCGACCTTGCCGTTCTTGTCGTGGGCAAAGATGCTCTTGCCGCGGCCGCTGGTTTCTGCGGCTCGGACGGAAAAGGGAATTTCCGTCCCGAACACACGGATCTTTTCGCCGTAGTGGGCACGCAGAGAGGCGATGATCTCCTTAGCCTCGTTGGTGCGACTGTCCACCATTGTAAACAGGATGCCGTCGATTTTCAGCTTCGGATTGATCTGCCTTTTAACCTTTGCGATGGACTGCATCAGCAGGTCAAGCCCCTTTGCCGAGAGATACGATGGCTGGGACGGGATGATTACGCTGTCCGCTGCGGCCAGTGAATTGATCGGCATCATACCGAGCGACGGCATACAGTCAATGAGAATATAGTCGTAATGGGGCTTGACCACATGGATATATGTCCGCAGCACGCTTTCCCGGCTCATGGCGTTGATCAGCCGGATCTCCATGCCGGACAGTTCAATGTTCGCCGGGAGCAGGTCAACGCCCTCACCGTGATGCAGAATACCGCAGCCGTCCGGGATGGGGGTATCGTCGATCACATTCTGCATGATGTCTGCCAGCGTAACGGGCAGCTCATCCGGCTTCGGGTAGCCGAGGGAGAGGGTCAAAGAGCCTTGCGCATCTGCGTCGATGAGCAGCACCCGCTTGTTCTGCCGGGCAAGCCCGATGCCGAGGTTGGCGGTGGTCGTGGTTTTGCCCACGCCACCCTTTTGGTTCGTCACCGCAATTACTTTGCAATTCGCCATATGGGTTTTCCTCCTTCACATAAATTTAGCCGCCTGCGGCGAAGCAAGCGGCTATGTAATATTAGGAACGATATAAATTCAAATGGTTGTAAAAACGAGTTGATATTATTCCGATAAGATGTTATACTATAAGCATAAGCGAAAAGAAAATGTTATGTAGGCGGTGAACGCAATGGAATATATGAAAGTCACACAGGCTGCGGAACAATGGGGTATTTCTGACCGTAGGGTTCGTATTCTGTGCCAGCAGGGAAAAATTGAGGGCGTTATTCAAAAAGGGCGCTCCTACCTCATACCGTGCAATGCTGTAAAGCCGATTGACGGGCGCACCCTCCGTCATAAAACGGTATCGGAACAATATTTGCCGATGCTCTCCCGTATCGACAGTATAAAGGAACAGTTAGACCAGTGTCGCCCACTTACGACAGGTGAATTACAGCGATTGCAGGAAGAATTTTTGGTTGAATATACCTACAACTCAAATGCAATCGAGGGAAATACGCTGACCTTACAGGAAACTGCGCTTGTTTTAGAGGGAATTACGATCGATCGAAAGCCGCTGAAAGATCATTTAGAAGCCGTCGGACATAAGGACGCATTCCTTTATGTTCAAGACTTGGTGAAAGAAAAAGCTCCTTTTTCGGGGAGCATTATCAAACAGATTCACACGCTGGTTTTGATGGATCGACCGGAGGACCGCGGCATTTATCGACGGATTCCTGTTAAAATTATGGGCGCATATCATACGCCGCCGGAGCCGGTTGTTGTTCCGGAACAGATGGAAAAGCTCGTAAAAGAGTTTTCAAAGAAAAAACTGCACCCGATTGAGAGTGCAGCGCTGTTTCATTTGAAATTTGAGGGTATTCACCCCTTTGTGGACGGCAACGGCCGCACAGGGCGTTTGGTATTGAACCTGTTTCTTATGCAGAATGGCTATCCACCTATCAATGTGAAATTTGCAGACCGTAAACGGTATTATGAAGCATTTGATAGTTATTATCGTGATAACGATGCGGGGGCCATGGTTCAATTGATTGCCGAGTATGTAGAAGAAAGGCTAATCAGGTATATAGAAATTACGAATTAGGGAGGAATAGAAAATACGAGCACCATTGGTAAAGCCACGCTGCAGTCAGACGAAAACGGTTTGGTTACGCTTCAATGCGATAGGTGTAAAAGCAGATTCAAAATGGATTGAACTTATTTGAATGATGAACTGAGCGGGGATATTTGTTGCCCTGTGTGTGGAATATCAGAAGCGTTAAATACATTTTGGCCTCATGATCTACGGAGGATTGCCGCAGATCGTAAGTTTCCAGAGCGAACGACAGAAAGCAGAAAGTATATCGGTGCAAATCTGCTTGTCCGCAAACAGCAGAAACATATTTAACGGCGATCCTTACTCAGTTAACGCTCATACAGAAGCAACTGCATACAGATTTACAATTCGTTTCGACTTCATATCTTCGATAAAATCAGGACTTTTTGAGTGTTTTGCATTATCGGGATTGCAACGCTTTTTTACAGACTTAAATTCGGTAAGGCTATGTATTTTAAGTCCAAAACCCAACTGCTTGTCCTCCAAACAAGGACACCGGAGCATTTCTGTCACGTATGTAGGCACCGAAGAACTCGCTCATCTCGAGATGGTGGGGACAATCGTGTACCAGCTGACGCGGAATTTGACGCAGGAGGAGATTCAAAAGCAAGGCTTTGATGCGTATTTCATCGACCACACGACGGGCGTTTACCCGGTAGCGGCCTCCGGCGCGCCGTTCAGTGCAGCGTGCATCGCCGTAACGGGCGACACGCTGGCAGACATCAACGAAGACCTCGCCGCCGAGCAGAAGGCCCGCGTAACGTATGACAACATCCTGCGCTTTGCGGATGATCCCGATGTGCGCGACCCCATCAAGTTCCTGCGCGAGCGCGAGATTGTGCATTACCAGCGCTTCGGCGAGGGTTTGCGCATCGCGACTGACCGACTCGATTCCAAAAACTTCTACGCGTTTAACCCCTCGTTCGACTAAACAAAAACGGGCGGCACTTTTTCGGTGCTTGCCCGTTTTTCCTATGGCTTACGGCGAATTTGTGACTTTTTAGACGATTTTGACGCAGGATTAGGAGGCAAAATACCCTGAATTTTCCTGCGAATGCGACAAATTCACGGGGGTTCGGGCGCAATTTTTTCCGTACTATTACAAAGATTTAATGAAACGGCGAACTTTGCGGTTAAAACACTGGCGATTTTCTGCACAGTGTGGTATACTAACTCTGTTTAATGCGGAAAAGTGCGGCTTTCCGCAACGGCAAAATTTAGCAGCGTGTGTTTGGGGTGCGGGCAAAGGCCGCACACTATGCGCAAAAATGGAACGGCGCTGCACAGAAAGGGGCGAAGCCTCTGTGAAAAAAAGAATACTGCTCGGGCTGATCTCCGTTTTCAAAGCGCTGTATAATGCCGTGTACGCCGTCATGAAGCTGCGCCCCATGCAGAAAAAAGTCGTCATGATCAGCCGCCAGTCGAACAGCCAGCGGCCGGATTTTGAACAGCTCGGCGCAGAGATTGAAGCGCGTGATCCAGGGGTACGCCTTGTGTATCTCTGCCGCGAAATGGGCGATACGCCGTTAGAGCTCCTGCGCTATTGTTTCCATTTGCTGCACTGCGCCGCGGAGCTTTCCACCGCGCATGTGTGCATCATAGACGGCTACTGCATCCCGGTCAGCGTGCTGCATCACCGTAAAGAGCTGCGCGTGGTGCAGGTCTGGCATGCGCTTGGCGCCATTAAGAAGTTTGGCAGGCAGGCGCTTTCCGTGCCCGGCGGGCGCGATAAAGAGCTTGCGGAGCGCATGGGGATGCATAAGCACTACGATGCCGTGCTCTGTGCGAGTCACCGTACAGCAAAAGCCTATGAGGAGGCGTTCGGTGTTTCTGCCGATAAAATGCGCGTGACCGGCGTGCCGCGCGTAGACGCCATTTTGAAAATGAATCGCGCGCGTTGCCGCCGCCGCTTTTTCGCGGCCTACCCGGAGCTGCGCGGGCAGAAGATCGTCCTATACGCTCCCACGTTCCGCGACGGCGAGCAAATGCCCGAGATTGAGCCGCTTATCACGGCGGCGGAAAAAATGGATATGTTGCTCATCGTGCGGCTGCACCCACTCGACCGCGAGCGCTTGGAGCGCCGCCGTGTGCTGCCGAAATTCCGCGAGTGCCCGGAATTCGGCACCTTCACGCTAATGGCAGTAGCAGACGCCGTCATCACGGATTATTCCGCTATTTCCATTGAGGCGAGCCTCATCAAAAAGCCGGTGTATTTCTACGTTTACGATTTAGAGCGCTACAAGGAAACGCGCGGCCTCAACTTTGACCCGCTTGCAGAGATGCCGCACTGCGCATTCACAAAAGCCGAGCCTCTGGTCGACTGTATTCTCCACACGCCCTACGATTACGAAAAGCTCACCGCCTTCAGAAAAGAATTCGTGGAGACGGATGACGCGAACAACACGCAGCGCTGTGTGGATCTTATAATGACTTTCCTTACAGAAGGGATAAAGGATAGATAAAATGAAGTCAGAATGTAATTTTGATTCGATAAAAGTCAGCGTTATCGTTCCTGTATACAACGTTGAAGCGTATTTGGAGCGTTGCCTTGATTCCTTAGTGAAGCAAACGCTGGAAGAAATGGAGATCATTGTTGTCAACGACGGCACAAAGGATAATTCGCAGGCGATCATAGACCGCTATGCCGCAGCATATCCGCAGAAGGTGATAAGCCTCATCAAAGAAAACGGCGGACTATCCGATGCGCGCAACTACGGTATTCCGTATGCGCACGGTGAATACATCGGCTTTGTGGACAGCGATGACTATTTAAACGTGACTATGTACCAAAAGCTGTACGACCGCGCCGCTGAAACGGATTCGGACATTGTGGTTTGCGGCTATTACGGTATAGACGAAAATACCGAAACGCGGCGCTTTTTCCAGCGCGGCAGCACGCTGGAGTTCGGTGTGAGCCTGCACGAAAACCCGAAGCTTCTGTACACAAATGCACCGTATGCCTGGAATAAAATTTACCGCCGCGCCTTATTTGAGCGCACGGGGATACGCTTCCCGAAAGGGAAAATTTATGAGGACATTGCGACCATCTATCCGCTGATGCTGCATGCCAACCGAATCTCCAAAGTAAACGAGCCGCTGTACTATTATATTCTAAAGCGCGAAGGCGCAATCACGGCGACATTCTCCGAGAACATCCTGCAGATGTATGATTCGCTCGCAATCATGAACGAATACTATATTCGGGAAGGCGCATTCGAGGAGTTTAAAGAGGTGCTCGGCTTCATCAATTTGAAGCACACGATCCTGCGCTTCCGCGATTTTACGGCGTATAAAGATAAAGACCTGCAGTTTAAAGTCGTCCGTAAGGGCTTTCAGCATCTGGATCACTATTTTGATGACTGGCGCAGAAACAAGGTGTTTTTTGACTTTTTCTTCTCCAAAAAACGGCTGATGGGCGCTTTGGCCAAGCACGAGTTCACGTGGTATCTTTACAGCATGATGCCGAATTCCGTGCTGCGCCTTTTGGGCAAAGCGGCAAAAACGATGCGCAAGGCTTTGACGGTTTTCTCAAAGCGCAGTTATTTGAATAAATACTACTACGTGCGCACGTGTAAAAAGAAGCCGCTTTGCGACAAGCAGGTGCTTTTTGAATCCTTCCACGGTACGAACCTAAACGATTCGCCGTTCGCAATGATGCGCGAGCTGGCAAAGGACCCGACGTTTACCATCTATTACACGTCGAAAAAAGAGCTGATGGGCGAGCACCGGAAGATATTAGATGCGTATGGGCTGAACCGTGTGCAGCTTATCCCGCTCGGCTCGAGAAAATACCAGAAGATTTTGGCAACGAGCCGATACCTTGTAAATAACGTGAGCTTCCCAACGTATTTTATCCGCCGTGAAGGGCAGGTCTATTTGAATACATGGCACGGAACGCCGCTGAAGACCCTCGGCAAAAAAATGGCGATGGGCATTCAGGATATGAGCAACATGCAGCGCAATTTCCTGCACAGCAGCTATCTGCTGCACCCGAACCGCTATACGATGGATCACATGATGGAAGATTACAACCTGAACCACCTCTATACGGGAAAGGTGATCCTGAGCGGGTACCCGCGCAACGCGATATTCTGGGATAAAGACGCGGCAGCGGCGGTGCGGAAGCAATACGGAATGGACGGCAAGGAAACCTTTGCCTACATGCCGACTTGGCGCGGCGCGATGAGCTCCGGCGCAAACAAGGGCGGGTACGAAGCGGAAGTCCGCGACCTGCTGACAAAGTTCGACAGCGCGCTGACGGATAAGCAGATCATGTACGTGAACCTGCATCCGCTTGTAAAAGACAAAGTGCCGATCGAAGGCTATAAGCACATTGTAAAATTCCCGGATGACGTGGACAGTTACAGCTTTTTGAATGCTGTGGACGTGCTGATTACGGACTATTCCAGCGTTTTCTTCGATTTTTCCATCACGCGCAAGCCAATCGTGCTCTTTATGTACGACTATGATGCGTACATGGCAGAGCGTGGCATGTATATGGACGTGCGCGACCTCCCGTTCCGCAAAATTTATACCATGAACGAAATGCTCGCATACCTGCACGAAAACGATAAACAGGCAGACGTGAACAGTGCAGCGTATGACGCGTATTATAAGATGTTTACAAATTACGATGCGCCGGATAATATCCAGAACCTGAACGACATGCTGTTCTACGGAAAAGCGCCGAAGTTTGAAGTGATCGATTATGCCGAAAACAAAAAGCGGCCGCGAAATGTTTATCTTGTCGGAAAGAACGACCATAAGGGTTGGGCAAAAGAGCTGGAACAGCAGCTCTGTTCCATGGAAGCGCCCATAGCGGTTTTCCTGCGTAGGGATTTCAACGAGCTCACCCTCAAGGAGCTGACCGATAAATATAACAATTGGCTGGATTACACCGTGATCGATACGCAGATGTTCCTTTCTTTGCCGGAAAACATCAAGCTGTTTTTCAGCAGAGAGCGTAATAAGTATAATTGCGATGCTGTTTTCGCGCGGGAAGTATTCCGTATTTTGCCGCATCTGAATATTCAAAGTGTAACGGCAGGCGATGACTCTTACAGAAACCGGAGCATTGAGCAAGCTGTAAAAAACGAAAGGAAAGGCTAAAACATGAAACGAGTATTGACCTACGGAACGTTTGACCTGCTGCATTACGGCCACATCAACCTTTTAAAGCGCGCAAAGGCACTGGGCGATTATCTTATCGTGGCGCTTTCCACGGATGAGTTCAACGCCGGCAAGGGCAAAAAAGCGTTTCACGATTATGAAACGCGCAAAATGATGCTCGAAGCCATTCGCTACGTTGACCTCGTCATTCCGGAGGAAAGCTGGGATCAGAAGATCAGCGACGTGAAGGACTACCATGTGGACGTAGTCGTTATGGGTAGTGACTGGGAAAACAGCGATCGCTTTGACTACCTCAAGGATTACTGCGAGCTCGTCTTCCTGCCGCGCACGCCGGGCATCTCCACCACGAAGATCAAGCACGACCTCGGCCTTGTAAACGAAAACGAAAATGCCGAAGCGCTCATGAACCACTGATTATACGCTTTCGCGAAAAGTTATTTATAAAAATAGCAGATATAAAACACGCTCCCGCTGCAGATACTTTAAAGAAGTAAGCAGGGGAGCGTGAATTTTTTTGAGAAAAGTTAGATCAAAAGGTTTTTATCGCCGTTACAGTTCGCTCTGTGTTACGCCGTCAAATCGACATACTCGCCTTTGACGAAGCCCAAAAGCTGATCCGGGTTTACGATGAGCTGCACGCCGCGCATACCGCCGCTGACGGCGATTGCATCAAACAGCATGGCGGTCTCGTCGATATACGTCGGGAATTCCTTCTTCATGCCCACGGGCGAGCAGCCGCCGCGGATATAGCCGGTCGTCGGCAGCAAGTCTTTCACGTGCAGAAGCTCCACGGATTTATTTTTGCTGGCTCTGGCAGCTTTTTTGAGGTCTAATTCCTCCGCTACGGGGATGCAAAACACGGCAAACCCGGTCTTATCGCCGCGCGCAACGAGCGTTTTGAACACCGTCTCATACGGCATGCCCACGGCGTCTGCCGCGTGTACGCCCGCGAGATCGGTCTCCTCAAATTCATATGTGCGCACCTCATAGGGAATCTTCGCGTTGTCCAGCATGCGCATGGCGTTCGTCTTTTTTACGCCGGAGCTCATGCTTCACCGAGCTCCTTCAAGATCATGTCGGCCGCCTGCTTTGCACACTTGCGGTAACCTTCCTCGGTCAGGTGCAGCATATCCGGGCACTTATAATAGTGCTCGCCTTCTTTGCACAGCGCGTAAAGGTCGTTCACCGGGATGTTTTCCTCTGCCATCAGCTTTTTGGCGGCGTTGTTATACAGCTCCACCCACTCGTTATTGTAGTTGATGCTGTCCGCTTGCGTGCCGGTGTTGTCTGCCGCCATGCCGGGCTCCAAGATCGGCGTGGTGGTCGCGAAGACGATCTTCGCGCCGTTTTCTCTGCACAGCTTGATGATGCGCTTTAAGAAGTGCACATATTCCTCAACGGGGTGCATGGCCTCCGTCATCGGAGCCTCAATGTTCATATCCCAGTAGCCGTTGTTCCAGTGTACCACGTCAAAATGGCCGTGATGCTTGAACATCTGGTTTGCCTGCCACAGCGTGTACGCAGCGAAGCGGCCGTTGTCCTCGGCGTCATAAACGACCTCACACTTGCCGTCTAACTCTTCTTTTACATAATCGTCATAGCCCATGCGAATGGAATCGCCGAGCAAAAGCACTTTTTTCATTCTGAAAACCTCTTTTCGGGTAGATTTGCCAATAGAATTATACTGCCAAAACCGTGAAAATTCAAGATGCTTTCGGCAGTATACAAAAGGGCATTGTGTTTCTCTGAAAAGCGTGGTATACTCTGCTTGTTTTTCTGAAAGGATCGAAAAAGGAGCTGTGAAAAATGGGCAGATACGATGAAATTTTGGCGCGTTTTATGGCATTTGCCGAGCGCGAGCCGCGCATTTTGATGGGCGTGCAGGTCGGTTCCGGCGTGCGGAAAGACCGCCCGGCAGACGCCTACACGACGCAGTGGGTGCAGAACGCATTTGAAAATTAAACCCGCCAAACACAGCAAAACGGCACCGATGAAATTTGTCACCGGTGCCGTTCATTTTTAGGTTAGGGGAAAAGCGGACTTACTTCTTTTCCTGAATGTACTTGTCGATTGCAGCTGCGGCGGTCTTGCCTGCGCCCATGGCGAGGATAACCGTTGCGGCGCCCGTTACGGCGTCGCCGCCTGCGTACACACCCTCGATGGAGGTGAGGCCGTGTTCGTCCGCGATGATCTGGCCGCGCTTCTGGGTCTCAAGACCCGGGGTGGTGGCTTTCAGCAGCGGGTTCGGGGAAGTGCCGAGGGACATGATAACGCAATCCATCGGAATATCGAATTCGCTGCCCTCAATGACGATCGGGCTGCGTCTGCCGGAAGCGTCCGGCTCGCCAAGCTCCATTTTTACGCAGCGAATACCGGCGACCCAGCCGTAGTTCGGGTCACGCGGGTCGGTGACGTCCGTCGGTAAAATCTCTACCGGGTTCGTCAGCGTATGGAAGATGATGCCCTCTTCCTCTGCGTGCTCCACTTCCTCCTTACGTGCCGGCAGTTCTGCCATGCCGCGGCGGTAGATGATGTACACGTTCTCCGCGCCGAGACGCTTTGCGGTTCTCGCGGCGTCCATGGCCACGTTACCGCCGCCGACGACCGCCACGTTTTTCGCGTGCTGGATCGGCGTAGTGGAATCATCGCGGTAAGCCTTCATCAGGTTGCTGCGGGTGAGGAATTCGTTTGCGGAGTACACACCCTTCAGGTTCTCGCCCGGGATGTTCATAAAGCGGGGAAGACCTGCACCCGTGCCGACAAACACGGCCTCGTAGCCGTACTCGTCCTTCAGCTCTTCAATCGTCAGGATACGACCGATAACCATATTGGTCTCCACCTTGACGCCGAGCGCCTTGAGGTTATCGACTTCCTTCTGCACGATGGACTTCGGCAGACGGAACTCCGGGATGCCGTACACGAGCACGCCGCCTGCAAGGTGCAGCGCTTCGTAAATCGTCACGTCGTAGCCCAGCTTTGCGAGATCGCCCGCGCAGGTAAGACCCGCAGGGCCGGAACCGATAACGGCAACCTTGTGGCCGTTCTTCGGCGCGGTGATGGTGGCAACGGTAGCGTGTGCGTTGTGCCAGTCGGCAACAAAACGCTCCAGACGGCCGATGCCGACCGGTTCGCCCTTAATGCCGCGCACGCACTTGCCTTCGCACTGCGTCTCCTGCGGGCAGACACGGCCGCAGACAGCCGGCAGGGAAGAGGACTGTGCAATAATCTGATACGCGCCCTCAAAGTCATGCTCGGCGACCTTTTTGATGAATTCCGGAATATGAATATTGACCGGGCAGCCGGAAACGCACGGCATGTTCTTACAATTCAGGCAGCGCTGTGCTTCGTCCAGCGCCATTTCTTCGGTATAGCCCAGTGTGACCTCTTTAAAGTTCTTGTTGCGAACGTTCGGGTCCTGCGAGGGCATGGGGTTCTTTGTCATTCTCATGTTAGGCATGATCACTCAACCTCCTTCTTGAACAGGTTGCAGGCTTCCTCATAAGCGTGGCGCTCGAAAGAAGTGTAGCTGCGGGAGCGGCTCATCGCCTCGTCAAAATCGACCTCGTGGCCGTCAAAGTCCGGGCCGTCTACGCAGGCAAACTTCGTTTTGCCGCCAACGGTCAGGCGGCAGCCGCCGCACATGCCCGTGCCGTCTACCATGATCGGATTCATGGAAACAACGGTCTTCTGGTTGTATTCCTTTGTGGTGAGGCAGACGAACTTCATCATGATCAGCGGGCCGATGGCGATGACCTCGTCAAAACGCTCGCCGTTTTCAAGCAGCGTCTTCAGCGGGGCGGTGACATTGCCCTTTTCGCCGTAGGAGCCGTCGTCCGTCATCAGCGTGAAGTGGTCGGAGCAAGCCTTGAATTCGTCTTCCAGAATCACGAGATCCTGATTGCGGAAGCCGATGATAGAGGTGACTTCCGCGCCCATGGCGTGCAGCTCTTCGGCAATGGGCAGTGCGATGGCGCAGCCTACGCCGCCGCCGATAACGCAGACCTTCTTAAGGCCGTCTACATGCGTTGGTACGCCGAGCGGGCCTACGAAGTCGTGCAGACATTCACCTTCGTTTAAGTGGTTGAGCTTTTCGGTCGTTGCGCCGACAATCTGAAAAATAATTGTAACGGTGCCCTTTTCGCGGTCATAGCCGGCAACGGTCAGCGGGATGCGCTCGCCGTTTTCGTCTACGCGCAGAATGATAAACTGGCCGGGCTTTGCTTTTTTCGCAATGAGCGGCGCCTCGATCTCCATCCGCGTCACCGTGGGGTTCAGCGGCTGTTTTTTAACGATCTTATACATACTTCAAAACCTTTCCCTTCAGGCATGTGCGCAGTTTGTGCGATTCTGCCTAAGTTTTGTCTGTGTCGGATGCCGGTTTTGCAATTTTTGCCTTTAAAACCTGCAAACGATACTATTATAACAGAGAAATATCAAAATTACAACGGGAAAAGACAGGAAATCCCTGCCGTGCGGCGATTTCCGAAGAAATACCGGGCGGCAGGGATAGAATGTCCTTTTACCGGACAGATGCCCGGGGTGCGTTATAGATTGTCTTTATAGACTTAGAAGTCAACTTCCGTGTCGTAGTAGCAGCACTTAAGCAGCTTTTCCATCTCTTCCTGGCTGGGCTGACGCGGGTTGGAACCGGTGCAGGCATCGGCGATAGCGTTCTTTGCAATCTCCGGCAGTCTCTCAAGGAAGACGTTCTCCGGCACAAAGCCGTTCTCGGTCGGGAAGCTGTCCGGGCCGTAGTGCTTGATGCAGTGCGGAATGTTCAGCTCGTCGTTCATGTTGCGCAGGTATTGGATGAGCAGCTGTACCTTCTCGTCGTCGTTGTTGGCACCGAGGTGCATGTAGTCGGCGATGACGCCGTAACGCTTCTTTGCGGTCTCGTCCTTTGCGTTGAACGCGATGACCTTCGGCAGGTACATAGCGTTTGCAGCGCCGTGGATGATGTGTGCGCCGTAATCGGCAAACGCAGCGCCGGTCTTGTGTGCCATGGAGTGTACGATGCCGAGCAGAGCGTTGGAGAACGCCATACCGGCCAGACACTGTGCGTTGTGCATGTTGTCGCGGGCGGTCATATCGCCGTTATAGGACGGGATAAGGTCCTTCATGATCATCTCGATTGCGTGGATGGCGAGCGGGTCGGTGAAATCGCAGTTTGCGGTGGAAACATACGCTTCGATCGCATGGGTCATAGCATCCATACCGGTGTGCGCAACGAGCTTCTTCGGCATCGTTTCGGCAAGGTCCGGGTCAACGATGGCGACATCCGGGGTAATCTCGAAGTCAGCGATCGGGTACTTAATGCCCTTCTGATAATCGGTGATGATGGAGAACGCGGTCACTTCCGTTGCGGTGCCGGAAGTAGAGGAAATGGCGCAGAAGTGTGCCTTCTGGCGCAGCTTCGGCAGGCCGAAGACCTTGCACATATCCTCAAACGTAACGTCCGGGTATTCATATTTGATCCACATAGCTTTTGCGGCATCGATCGGAGAGCCGCCGCCCATCGCGATGATCCAATCCGGCTGGAACTCGATCATCTTCTGCGCACCCTTCATAACGGTCTCAACAGACGGGTCAGACTCAATGCCTTCAATCAGCTCGACCTCCATGCCGGCTTCCTTCAGATAGCCGACTGCACGGTCCAAAAAGCCGAAACGCTTCATGGAGCCGCCGCCTACACAAACAACAGCCTTCTTGCCTTCAAAATGCTTCAGTTCTTCCAAAGCACCCTTGCCATGATACAAATCGCGGGGAAGTGTAAATCTTGCCATAAGTCTATCGCCCTTTCTATGTGAAGCAATTTATCGCAAAGCTCGGTGGTTTGCACCACCTAACTTCTTTTTACGACTGTATTGTATATCAAAATTTTTGATTTGTTAAGTGCTAAATTTGCATATTGATATTTCTATATCGATATACATGTACTAAAAATGAACAGAGTGTTAGGGAACTATTTTGTTGTGTTTCACAGAGAGTTTGATAATAAAATGTCACGCAGAAGAAATACACATTCTGCGCGACATTTTTTTAATTTGCTTATGAAATTTGTTTCACGGTGCGTATACTATATATAAATACGGTATTGTCCTCGCGCGGATTCGGCACGAGCTCCGCTGTGAAGATCGCCTGTGGTTCCGCCTCGTTTTCGTCGCGGATGAGCGCTGCCGTCACGGTGTACACATCTCCGCTTTTCACACAGTCTTGTATGTCCACGGAAAAGCCGCCGCCGCTTATAGGCCGCGCATAGGTGTCGCTGTCCGCATCGTACGAAATCTCACCCGAAAGCGAGTCGGGAATATCCGGCAGGTCTTCATTTGCGGCGCTTTCGAATAGTCCGCTCACAATTTCTTCCATCACCCCGCGAGAGAGCACCAGCGCGCTGCCGGTCGTCTCTGCGCTGTAAAACGTCATGCCGCAGTTGTCCACCGCAAAGGCCGCGGTCTGCCAAAAGTAAACGGGATCATTCGCGTCAAACGCCATGCCGTTCATCTGCGCCAGAATGTGTGCTTCCAAAAGCGGCGCCATCGCTTCAATCTCCGCAGTAATCTCTGTGTTTTCGCTTACCTCGTTGCTTTCCGGTGCGGGAGATGCGGTGGATTTTACCGTCGGCTCGGCGGTAGGCGATGCCGTTGCGGTCGCTTCGGGGGAAGGTGTCGGCGTTTCCGCTACGTGCTCTGAAGCCGCCGCGCTGCGCACACTTTGTGTGTTTCCCGCTGTGCCGCAGGCGGCCGCAGAGAGCGCAAGCGCCGCAGAAAGCACGGAAGCTAAAATCGTTTTTCTAAGCTGCATGTGATTTTTTGCTCCTTTCAGCCGTTTTTTAAGTATAAGACACTTTTAGCACAAAACTGTGAACGCCGTTTGAATTTCGTGCATTGTGCAAAAATTTTTCATTTCCGTGAACATTTCGGAAATACGCTTTACAAATCGGGGTCTGTCATGTAAAATAAGTATAAGTATAAATCTGTGCATTTGCAAATTGAAAAAATTTGCGGGTGTGCGTCACAGGATATGGAATATTAAAGAATCGAGGATGAACGTATGAATTTAAAGTACAAAAGAGTTCTCTTAAAGCTCAGCGGCGAATCGCTTTCCGGCAAGATCGGTCACGGCATCGATTTTGACACCGTTGTCAAGATCTGCGAGCCCATCAAGAAGATCGTGGATATGGGCTGCGAGGTCGCCATCGTTGTGGGCGGCGGCAACTTCTGGCGCGGCAGAAGCAGCGGCAGCATGGACCGTACCCGTGCAGACCACATGGGTATGCTGGCTACGGTCATCAATGCACTCGGCGTGGCGGACGGCCTTGAGCAGGTCGGCCTTGACGTGCGCGTACAGACAGCCATCGCCATGCAGGAGGTTGCAGAGCCGTACATCCGCAACCGTGCGGTGCGTCACCTTGAAAAAGGCCGCGTTGTCGTGTTTGGCTGCGGCACGGGTAACCCGTACTTCTCCACCGATACCGGCGCAGCGCTGCGCGGTGCAGAAATCGACGCCGAAGTCATCTTAAAGGCGACCATGGTTGACGGCGTTTACGATAGTGACCCGAAGAAGAACCCGAACGCAAAGAAGTACGATCATCTCACGTATATGGAAATCCTCAATCAGAACCTGCAGGTCATGGATATGACGGCCGCTTCCTTCTGCAACGACCGCGGCATCCCGTTCCTTGTGTTCAGCATTGAGGACCCAGAGAACATCGTCCGCGCCGTCTGCGGCGAAAACGTCGGCACGGTCATCACGAAGGACTAAAGCTTTTTAGGGGAGAAGCCTTGTGCGCCCTGATAAAGAGCACACAAAACGTATAATGAAATAACAGATAGGAGAATATACTTATGAAGGAAGTATTGGCAAAAGCAGAAAGCAAAATGGGCAAAACCATCGCGAGACTCGAAAGCGACTACGCCGCCATCCGCGCAGGCCGCGCAAACCCGGCTGTGCTCGATAAGGTCATGGTCGATTACTACGGCGCACCCACGCCGGTCAACCAGCTTGCAGCCGTTTCCGTTGCGGAGGCACGCGTGCTGACCATTCAGCCGTGGGACGGTTCCGTCTGCCGCGCCATTGAGCGCGCCATCCAGACCTCGGACATCGGCATCAACCCGCAGTCCGACGGCAAAACCATCCGCCTCATTTTCCCGCCGCTCACCGAAGAGAAGCGTAAGGATATCGTGAAGGACGTCAGCCACATGGCAGAAGAAGCAAAAATCGCCCTGCGTTCCATTCGCCGCGACGCTATGGAAAAGCTGAAGGCGATGAAGAAAGACGGCGAACTGACCGAGGACGACCTGAAGCAGGCGGAAAAGAAAACGCAGGAGCTGACGGATAAGTACGTAAAGCAGGCAGACGAACGCTCTGCCGCAAAGCAGAAGGAAGTTCTCACCCTGTAAGCAAAAGGAAGGCTCCGAAATGGCATTTGGAAGTAAAGAAAACAAAACGCCCGTGCAGATGCCGGCACATATCGGCATCATCATGGACGGCAACGGTCGTTGGGCTAAAAAGCGTGGTCTGCCGCGTACGGCGGGCCACACGGCGGGCGCGCAGAATTTCCGCACCATCACGCGGTATGCATCGTCTATCGGCGTAAAATATCTCACGCTCTACGCGTTTTCCACGGAAAACTGGAGCCGCCCCGCAGACGAGGTCTCTGCGCTGATGAAGCTTTTCCACCAGTACCTCGAGGAAGCGCTGCGCGACTTCATGAATGAGAATATCCGGGTGCGCTTTATCGGCGATATTTCCGCTTTTGCGCCCGGCTTACAGGCGCTTATTCATCGCGTGGAGGAAGCGAGCAGCGTGAAGACCGGCATGGTGCTGAACCTCGCCATGAACTACGGCGGCCGCGCAGAGATTACCCGCGCGGCACGCATTTTGGCAGAGCGCGTTAAAAACGGCGAGCTTTCGCCCGAGGACATCACGGAGGAAACGCTTTCCGGCGCTATGTACACCGCCGGCCAGCCTGACCCGGATCTCATCATCCGTCCAAGCGGCGAAGAGCGCATCTCAAACTTCCTTTTGTGGCAGAGCGCCTATACCGAATTTGAATATTTTGATATTCTCTGGCCGGATTTCAAGCCGAAGCACTTGGACGAAGCCATTGAAAAGTTCAACAGCAGACAACGCCGTTTCGGCGGTGTATGATTTTTTGCAGTGCGGGCGGCACATGCCGCCCTGTACCGCGTTTCTATTACATTCCGAACGGTGAAAGGAAACCATAGGTATATGAAGGACAGAGTTTTATCCGGTGTCACGCTGGTCGCATTTTTCATGGCAATCGTCGTGTTCAACCGCTCTTTTCCGCTGGCACTCAATATTGCCATTGCGTTTATCTCCGCGCTCGCTGTTTTTGAAGTCATCAAGGCGCTGGAACTTTCCGACCGCTGGTATATCACGGTTCCCAGCATGACAGCTGCCGTGCTGGTGCAGTTCTGTGAATTTCAGCAGGCAAATATCTTTATTTATTCCGCGTTCACGGCGTGCATTTTCTGCGCGCTGCTGCGCCACCACCGCGAGATTACTTTTAAAGAAATGGCCGTTGTGTACAGCATGGTCGTTTTGATCCCACTCGCGTTGCAGACTATCGTTCTGGTGCGCACGTTAAGCGACCAGCACGGCATGTTCTACGCGCTCGTATGCGTATTCTCCGCATGGATTCCGGACGCAGGCGCGTTTTTCGCCGGAAAGCTCTTCGGTAAGCACAAGCTGTGCCCGGAGATCAGCCCCAAAAAGACTGTGGAGGGTCTCATCGGCGGCGTGTTGTCCAGCGTCATCATTTTGCAGCTCGTGGGTCTCATTTTCACCTACGGTATTTACGGCGGCGAACGTCAGGCAAACTGGCTCCCGCTCTTAATCATCGGCTTTTTCGGCGCGTTTGTGTCCGTGCTCGGCGACCTCAGCTTTTCGCTCATTAAAAGAAGCTGCCACATCAAAGATTTCGGCAGCGTCATTCCGGGCCACGGCGGTATTTTGGATCGTTTCGACAGCGTGATTTTCACCGCACCGTTTGTCTACATGGTAACGATGCTGCTGCCGATCGTGTCGTAAGAAAGGATGGGTCTGCATGAAAAAGTTAGCTTTGCTCGGCTCTACCGGGTCCATCGGCACACAGGCGCTCGACGTTGTGCGCTGTATACAAAAGGAAAGGGAGCACGCCGTTAAAGTGGAGGCGCTCGCTGCCCATTCCAATATTCGGCTTCTGGAAGAGCAGATCCGGGAATTTAAACCGCAAGCAGTTGCGGTTTTTGATTTGGAAGCTGCTTCTAAGCTTCGCGCCGCCGTCCGCGACCTCGATGTGAAGGTGTACAGCGGCATGGAGGGCCTTTGTGCCCTGACGGAGCTGGAAAGCGTTGATATCGTCTTAAACTCCGTCGTGGGCATGGTGGGCCTCAAGCCGACCTTAACGGCACTCGAAGCCAAAAAGCAGATGGCGCTCGCGAATAAGGAAACGCTTGTCGCAGGCGGTTCACTCGTCATGAAGACCGCCAAGGAAAACGGCATCGAAATCCTGCCCGTAGACAGCGAGCATTCTGCCATTTTCCAGTGTTTGCAGGGTATGTACAAAAAGTGCGACTTAAATAAAATCATCTTAACGGCGTCCGGCGGTCCGTTCTTCGGCAAAAAAGCCGGGGAGCTTCAGCATATCCGCCCCGCAGACGCCTTAAAGCACCCGAACTGGGACATGGGCGCGAAGGTCACCATAGACAGCTCCACGCTCATGAATAAGGGGCTTGAATTCATCGAAGCCAAGTGGCTTTTCGATATGGAGCCGGACGACATCGACGTCGTTGTGCACCGCGAAAGCATCGTGCACTCGCTCATTGAGTATAAAGACCACTCCGTCATCGCGCAGCTCGGCGTGCCGGATATGCGCATCCCCATCCAGTATGCGCTCACCTACCCGCGCCGCTTTCCGTCGCCCGTAAAGCAGTTGAATTTGGCTGATTGGCAAAAGCTGACGTTCTATGCGCCGGACGAAGAAACCTTCACGTGCTTTGGCGCGTGTAAGCGTGCCATTCGCCGCGGCGGTACATTGCCCGCGGCGGTCAACGGTGCAAACGAAGCCGCTGTTGCGCTGTTTTTAAAAGAAAAGATCGGCTGGCAGGACATCGGCGAGCTCGTGTGCCATGTAGCCGATACATTTGAAACCGCGCCCGTTACAAGCGTGGAGGACGTTTTGGAAGCCGACCGCAAAGCGCGCGCCTATGTGCTGGAGCGCTGCGGGGAGAGCGCAAGATGAGCACGGTGGTGCAGGGCATCCTGCTCGCCGTTATCGGCGTATTGCTCTTCGGGCTCATCATTTTCATCCACGAGTTCGGCCACTTTTTCACAGCGAAGCTGAGCCACGTGTGCGTCAACGAATTCTCCATCGGCATGGGGCCGAAGCTTTTTTCGTTCACCCGCGGTGAAACGCAGTATTCCCTGCGGCTTTTGCCCATCGGCGGCTACTGCGCCATGGAGGGTGAGGACGAAAAAAGCGACGATCCCCGCGCGTTTGGCAACCGTCCCGTTTGGCAGCGTATGATCGTGGTTGCGGCGGGCGGCATCATGAATATCCTGCTCGCCGTTTTGCTGATGATGGTCATCTGCGGACAGGAAGACCGCTACGCCACCATGCGGATTGCCGGTTTTGCGGAAAATTCCGCGTTTGAAGCCGCCGGCGTGGAGGTGGGCGACGTCATCACCTCCATCGACGGTTATACCGTCCGCACCGGGCAGGATCTTTCCTTTGCTTTAAGTATGGCGGCGCTTGACTCCACAGACGGCACCGCGGCGCTTGACCTTACCGTAAAGCGCGGCGAAGAGACCGTCACCTTTAACGATATGACCATCAACACAACATCTGCGGACGGCAAGCAGTACCGCGCCGTGCTGGATTTCTACGTGTTGGGCGAAGAAAGAACGCCGTGGACGCTCATCAAAAACGCGTTTGCGGATATGTATTCCACCGTGCGTATGATCTTCAACAGCCTCATCGGCATAGTGACAGGCCGATTTGGATTTAGCGGGCTTGCGGGTCCGGTCGGTACGGCGCAGGCAGTCACGCAGGCCGCAAGCGCGGGACTCAAGCAGAGCTTCAGCGCGGCGGTCAACAACATCGTGTACATCATGCTTGTGATCTCCGTGAACCTTGGCATCGTGAATTTACTGCCGCTGCCGGCGCTCGACGGCGGACGGCTCGTGTTCCTCATCATCGAAGCGATCTTCCGCAGGCCGGTTCCGGCAAAGTACGAACGCTGGGTGCACGCAGGCGGCTTTGCACTGCTTATCTGCCTGGTGCTCGCCGTCACGTTCCAGGACATCATGCGCATCGCAACAGGCGGATAAGGGAAAGGACGATACAATGAAACGCATTTCAAAACAGGTCATGGCGGGCAATGTGAAAATCGGCGGCGGCGCGCCCGTCACCGTGCAGTCCATGCTGAACGTGCCCTCCACCGATATAGAAGGCAGCGTGCGGCAGGCGGTCGCACTGGAAAAAGCCGGCTGCCAGATTCTCCGCGCCGCCATCCCCGATATGGATGCCGTGCGGCTGATCCCCGCCATCAAAGAGAAAATTTCCATTCCGCTCGTGGCGGATATTCATTTCGATTATAAGCTTGCGCTTGAGGCTGCAGCGGCGGGCGTGGATAAAATCCGCATCAATCCCGGCAACATCGGCGGCGATGACCGTGTAAAAGCCGTCGCGACCGTGTGCCGCGAAAAGAAAATTCCGATCCGCATCGGCGTCAATTCCGGTTCGGTCGAAAAGAGTATCCTCGCAAAGTACGGCGCGCCCACAGCGGAAGCGTTGTGCGAAAGCGCACTTTACCACGCGTCTTTACTCGAAAAGTTCGATTTCACGGACATCGTCATCTCCCTGAAATCCTCTTCGGTCGATACGAATATCAAGGCGTATGAAAGGATTGCGGAGCGCTGCGATTACCCGCTGCACCTCGGCGTGACGGAAACCGGTACGCTGCGCATGGGGATCGTCAAGTCTGCCATCGGCATCGGCAGCCTTTTGCAGCGCGGCATCGGCGATACGCTGCGCGTTTCCCTGACGGCCGACCCCGCAGAGGAGATTCGCACCGGCCGCGATATTTTAAGTGCGCTCGGTCTGCGCGGCGGCGTAAAGCTTGTTTCCTGCCCCACCTGCGGCAGAACGCGTATCGATCTCATCGGCCTTGCCAATAAGGTCGAAAAGGCACTCGAATACGTTGATAAGGACATCACCGTTGCCGTCATGGGCTGTGTTGTTAACGGCCCCGGCGAAGCGCGCGAGGCCGACCTCGGCGTCACCGGCGGCAAGGGAGAGGGTCTCATTTTCAAAAAAGGTCAGATCATCCGTAAGGTGCCGGAAGCTGAGCTTCTGGACGCCCTGATGGAAGAAATCGACAAGCTTTAATTTGCAATAAAACAGGCTGTGCCGGGCGGTACGGCCTTTTTGCATCATCTCACACCATAAAAACACAGACCATTCTACATAGGAGAGATGCACTTGAAAACATTAGGCGATCTGCTGAAAAGCGCCGGCTATACGCCGAAAGACGGCGTCGCTGCCGGTCAGATCGAAAAAATAGAGATACACAGGGAAAACCGTTTGGTGCGCCTGAAAACGAAGTTTGAAGCCTTCGTACCGTACAGCGACCTGCGCGAGGTAAACGGTATGCTGCACGAGCGCATTCTGCCCGATATGCGCGTGGAGCTTGCCCCCGCATTCCCCGCTCAGGCGTGGCAGGAAAGCTGCGTTACCTCCGTTTTGGAGCGCGTGCGCGAGCTTGACGCAAGCTTAAACGGCACATTTAAAGACGCAGACTGCACCATAAACGAAAATACCCTTACAATAGAGCTGCTGCACGGCGGACTCAATCTGCTCGAAAAGCGCCATACTGACCGCGCCATCAGCGAAACGGTGCAGGAGTGGTTCAGCGTGCCCGTTACGGTGACGTTCACGGGCAAAACAGAACTGCAAAACGGCGACGAATCCGTCATCGAGCGATTGCACGTCGAGGAAGAAAAGCGTGCGCGCGCCGCCGCCATCGAAGAAATGAACCGTTACGAAGCCGCCATGAAAGAGATAGCCGCGAAGCGCCGCGTCAGCGTGCGCGAGGGCAAATCGCTCATGCCGCAGATCGTTCTGGAGACCGCGCGCCCCATTCTCGGCAAGCTGCCGAAAAAGGAGCCGGTGCCGATTTCCGAAGCGACCATCGAAGCCGGACGTATCACCGTTTGGGGCGAGGTGTTCGACATCGAATCCCGCGAAACGCGTGACGGCTCCCGCAAAATTTATTCCATCGACATTACCGATTACACAAATTCCATCACGCTGAAGCTTATTCAGCAGGCGAACGACTGCGAAAAGATTGATGACATCAAAAAGGGTACGGCGCTGCTCGTGACGGGCTCCGTGGAGTACGATAAATACGACCGCGAAAACGTTATGCGCCCGAACACCATTTTCCGCGCGGAAATGGTGGAGGTCGTCGATACCGCCAAAGAAAAGCGCGTAGAGCTGCACCTGCATACGAACATGTCCGCCATGGACGGCATGACCCCCGCAGGCGAGCTCATCGACCGCGCCTATAAATGGGGGCAAAAGGCCCTCGCCATCACCGACCACGGCGTCGCGCAGGCGTTCCCGGATGCCATGAACGCGTGGCTCAAGATTAAGAAGGGCGGCGGCGAATTCAAGGTCATCTACGGCGTGGAAAGCTACTTTGTAAACGACCTCGTGCCCGCCGTCACCGGCGAGACCGATAAGCCGCTCAATACGGACTACATCTGCTTTGACCTCGAGACCACCGGCCTTTCTTCGAGCAAAGAACGCATCACGGAGATCGGCGCGGTACGCGTGCATAACGGCGAAATCACCGAATCTTTCAATACATTCGTCGATCCCGAAAAGCCCATTCCCGCAAAAATTACGGAGCTCACCGGTATCACGGATGAAATGGTCGCGGGCGCACCGAAAGAGGAAGAAGCCGTGCGCAAATTCTTTGAGTTCTGCGGCGAAGACGTGATTCTTGTCGCGCACAACGCAAATTTTGATACCTCGTTCCTGCGCGCCGTGTGCAACCGCCACGACATGACGTTCCCGTATGTGTATATCGATACGGTCGCCATGTGTCGCTCCATGCTGACGGACATCAAAAACTGCAAGCTCGATACGGTCGCGAAGTATTTAAAGCTAAAGCCCTTTAATCACCATCGCGCGTGTGACGATGCCGCCGTGCTCGGCGAGATTTTTATCAACCTCATCCAGCGCCTCGTCGATGATTTCAAGCTGACGGATGTCAAGCAGATCAACACCGCACTCGCGGGCGGCGACCCGAAAAAGCTGCCGACCTACCACCAGATCATTCTCGTTAAGAACTTGGTGGGTTTAAAGAATCTCTACAAGCTCATCTCGTTCGGCCACCTAAATTACTTCTATAAGCGTCCCCGCACGCCGAAAAGCGTTTTGAACCAGTACCGCGAGGGCCTCATCATCGGCTCTGCGTGCGAAGCGGGCGAGCTGTTCCGCGCCATTACGCGCGGTGAGCCGTGGGAAAAATTGCTCGAGATTGCTTCCTACTACGATTACCTCGAAATCCAGCCGCTTGGCAATAACATGTTCATGGTGCGCAACGGCTCGTGCGATATTGAGCAGTTAAAAGAGTACAACCGCACCATCGTAAAGCTCGGCGAAAAGCTGAAAAAGCCCGTTGTCGCAACGGGAGACGTGCACTTCAAAGACCCGAAGGACGCCGCAGGCCGCGCCATTTTGATGGCGGGTCAGGGTTTCACGGATGCCGATGAGCAGGCGCCGCTCTACATGCGCACCACGGACGAAATGCTGAAAGAATTCGACTACCTCGGCAAAGAAAAAGCGTATGAGGTTGTCGTCACCAATACGAACAAAATTGCCGATATGATCGAGGAAATCCGCCCCATCCCGGAGGGTGTTTTCCCACCGTTCATCGACGGCGCAGAGGAGCAACTGAACTCCATTACGTGGGCGCGCACCAAGGAAAAGTACGGTGACCCGCTGCCGGAGATCGTCGAAAAGCGATTAAAGCGCGAGCTCGGCTCCATCAACAAGCACGGCTTCTCCGTTTTGTACATGACGGCGCAAAAACTCGTGGCAGACAGCGAAGCGCACGGCTATCTCGTCGGCTCGCGTGGCTCCGTCGGCTCGTCGTTCGTCGCGACCATGTCCGGCATCTCGGAGGTCAACCCGCTCGAGCCGCACTACATTTGCCCCAAGTGCAAATACAGCGAGTTCATCACGGACGGCAGCTACCTTTCCGGCTTTGATCTGCCGCCGAAAAAGTGCCCGCGCTGCGGCGAAGATCTCGACCGCGACGGCCACACCATCCCATTCGAGACGTTCCTCGGCTTTGACGGCGACAAAACGCCGGATATCGACCTCAACTTCTCCGGCGAATACCAAAGCGGTGCGCACCGCTATACGGAGACGCTGTTCGGCCGCGAAAACGTCTTCAAGGCCGGCACCATTGCAACCGTCGCGGATAAAACCGCGTTCGGCTACGTGAAAAAGTATGCCGAAGAACGTTCCCGCGTGTTTTCCCGCGCGGAGGAAAAACGCCTTTCCATTTCCTGCACGGGCATCAAACGCACCACGGGCCAGCACCCGGGCGGCATGGTCGTCGTGCCAAAGGGCAAAGAGGTCTACGATTTCTGCCCGGTGCAGCACCCCGCAAACGACCAGAATTCCGATAACATCACCACGCACTTCGACTTCCATTCCATTCACGATACCATTTGTAAACTGGACGAGCTCGGCCACGATGTGCCGACCATCTATCGCTATCTCGAAGATTACACCGGCATTCCCGTCATGAAGGTCTCCATGAGCGACCCGGCGGTCATGTCGCTGTTTACGTCTACGGAAGCGCTCGGCGTCACGCCGGAGGACATCGGCTCTTTGACGGGCACGTTCTCTCTGCCGGAGTGCGGCACGCCGTTCGTGCGCCAAATGCTCATCGATGCCCAGCCAAAGACATTCTCCGACCTTCTGCAGGTTTCGGGTCTGTCCCACGGCACGGATGTTTGGATCGGCAACGCGCAGGACCTCATCAAAGACGGCACCTGCACCATCGCCACCGTCATCGGTACGCGAGACAGCATCATGACCTACTTGCTCCTAAAGGGCCTTGAGCCGAAAATGGCGTTTAAGATTATGGAAATCACCCGTAAGGGCAACGCGAAAAAGCTCTTCACGCAGGAGCACATCGCCGCCATGAAGGAGCACAACGTGCCGGATTGGTACATCGAGTCCTGCTATAAGATTAAGTACATGTTCCCGAAAGCGCACGCTGCCGCCTACATGATCGCGACGCTGCGCCTCGGCTGGTACAAGGTGCATTATCCTGTGGAATACTACGCGGCGTACTTCACCGTGCGCAGTGAAGATTTCGACGGCGCTACCGCCGTGCAGGGGCGTGCCGCCGTACAGCGCCGTATGCGCGAGCTGGAGCAGAAGCAAAAGGAGCACCAGTCCACTGTCAAGGAAGACGCGGCGTATTCCACATTCCAGATCATCAACGAAATGCTGTGCCGCGGCATCGAGCTTTTGCCGGTCGACCTGTATAAATCCGATGCGAAAAAGTTCCTTGTCGAAGACGGCAAGATCCGACTGCCGTTCTCGTCCCTGCCCGGTGTGGGCGAGGCGGCGGCGCACAGCTTGTACGAAGCGTGTACGGGCGGCGAGGAGTTCATCTCCATCGACGAAGTGCAGTCCCGCGCCAAGGTCTCCAGCGCTGTTATCGACGTTTTAAAAAGCGCCGGCGCACTGCAGGGTCTGCCGGACAGCAGCCAGACATCACTGTTTTAATGCCATTAGGCGGACGCAAGAAGTTGCTTCCGCCTTTCTGCATATCTATGCGTATATACGTGTATACACAAAACGGGAAAAGTCTTGACAAGCGCACAGTTGCATGGTATTATTGTAACACGTCATTACATTAAAGCAAAAGGACGGTCGTTATGAAGAAGTTCAACAAAATCACGCCGGAGGGCACCAAGGATATTCTGTTTGAAGAGTGCCTTTCGCAGCGTACCGTGAGCGAACGGCTCACGCATATATTCAAAATGCGCGGCTATAATGAGGTCATCACGCCCGGCATGGAATACTACGACGTGTTCGATGCCCCAAACGCCGCCATTCCCCAGTATGAGATGTATAAATCCACGGATAACAAAGGTAGACTCATCGTGTTCCGTCCCGATTTAACACTGCCCATCGCGCGCCTTACCGCAACGCGGTTGCAGGCGATGGAAAAGCCCATTCGGCTTTACTATAACCAGCCGATCTATCGCAACCGCAAGGACCTTTCCGGTCGCAGCGACGAAACAACGCAGGCGGGCATCGAGCTTTTGGGTGCATCGGGGCTGAAAGCGGATATCGAGGTCATCGCCGCCGCCGTTGAGGCGCTTTCCGCGTGCACGGAAAACTTCCGCTTGGAGATCGGCAGCGCAAAGTTCTTCGGTGCGCTCGCCGATGAGCTGCCCGTCTCCGCAGATAAAAAAGAGGATATCCGCCAGACGATTGAGTCCAAAAACTACGCCGCCCTCGGCGATATGCTCGACGCACTCCCTAAATCCGTATATACCGAAGCCATCAAAAAGCTGCCGCGCCTGTTCGGCGGGGTAGAGGTTTTCGCGGAAGCGGAGCAGTTCTGCAAAGGCCACCCCGTGCTTTCCGAAACGCTCGATTATATGCGCACGCTATATACTGCGCTGTCGTCGCTCGGCCTCGATGACCGCCTGATGGTCGATTTCGGCCTTGTGCAGCGCAATGATTACTACACCGGTGTCGTCTTCAGCGCCTATGTGGAAAACTATGGTGACGCCGTTTTAATGGGCGGCCGCTACGATACGCTTTTAAAGCAATTCGATGCCCCCATGCCCGCTATCGGCTTTGCCGCAAACGTCGATGCGCTGGCTTCTGTTTTGCTCGACGACGGCCGGATTGAAAGCGTGCCCACGCCGGACGTGCTCGTCCACGCGGAAAGCGGCGCGGAGATCAAAGCACAGATGGAAATTCGCGAGCTGACAGCAAACGGCAAAATCTGCGAAAGCTCCGTGTTCGATACGGCAGACGAGGCCGAGCGCTACGCAAAGCGCCGCGGCATCCCGGAAGTCATCGTCCTTAGAGGGGAGGAAAACGCATGAAGCCACTCAGAATTGCCCTCACAAAAGGGCGCCTCGAAAAAGACACCGTGAACCTTTTAGAGCAGATCGGCCTTGATTGCACGCAAGTGCGCGAAAAAGGCAGAAGATTGATTCTTCCCGTTGGAAACGGCGAGATCGAAGTCGTTTTAGCCAAAGCTGCCGATGTCATCACTTACGTCGAAAACGGTGTGTGCGACCTCGGTGTCGTCGGCAAAGATACCATCATGGAAAACGGCAGTCATTTTTACGAAATCTTAGATCTTGGCTTCGGCCGCTGCCGCTTTGCGCTCGCCTGCCGCAAGGGTACGGATTTCTTCGGCGGCTACAAAGCGAAGACCGTCGCGTCCAAATACCCGAACGTCGCACGGCAGTTCTTTGAAAGCCGCGCCATGGACGTGCGCATCATCAAAATCGAGGGCTCCGTAGAGCTCGCCCCGCTGCTCGGCCTTGCAGACGGCATCGTCGATATCGTCGAGACCGGCACCACCTTAAAAGAAAACGGTCTGGAGGTCACGGAGACCATCGCCGGTATCTCGGCGCGTCTCATCGCAAACACCGCCAGCCTTAAAATGAGAAAGCAGGAGATTGAAGCGCTTGCCGCCCGTATGGAAGCGCAGATTGAAAAGAACAGGGAGGAGAAATCCGTATGATCCGTATTGCCAAAGGCGATAGAGCCTACTGTGAAGCGTTTATTCAAAGCCTTAAAGCCCGCGTCAGCGAAAACGACCGCAGCGTAGAGGATAAAGTGGCCGAAATTTTGAAGGATGTGCGCGATAACGGCGACGAAGCCGTGCGCCGCTATACGATGAAGTTCGACGGCTGGGCGCCGGAGAAAGCGGAGATCACAAAAGAGGAGATCGATGCGCTCACCGCAGACTGTGACCCGGCATTCATCGCTTCGATGGAGCGCGCCGCAGAAAATATCCGCGCGTTCCACGCCAGACAAAAGCAGCAAAGCCGCATCGACCCCTCGCCCACGGGTGTTCTGATGGGTCAGCGCGTGCGCGGCCTGCACAGGGTCGGCGTGTATGTGCCGGGCGGTACGGCAGCGTACCCGTCCTCTGTTTTGATGAACGTCATCCCGGCAAAAATTGCCGAAGTCGGCGAGATCGTCATGGTCACGCCGCCGGGACGTACCGGCAAGCCGGATAAAAACATTTTGGCCGCCGCAAGGATTGCCGGCGTAGATCGCGTGTTCCTCATCGGCGGCGCGCAGGCCGTCGCGGCGCTCGCCTACGGCACCGAGACTGTCCCGAAGGTTGATAAAGTCGTCGGCCCCGGCAACATTTTCGTCGCCACGGCAAAGAAATTACTGTACGGCACCATCGATATCGACATGATTGCCGGTCCAAGCGAAATTCTCGTCATTGCGGATAAAACCGCAAAGCCGGAGTTCTTGGCCGCCGACCTCATGAGCCAGGCGGAGCACGACCGCATGGCGTCCGCCATTCTCATTACCCCGGAGGAAGACCTTGCAAAGGCGACCGCTGCGGAGATTGAGCGCCAGATGCAGACGCTTTCAAGAAAAGACATCATTAAAGAATCTATCGAAAATTTCGGTGCAATTATTGTCTGCGAAAACATGGCGGAAGCCGTCGATTTCGCAAACGAGCTCGCCCCGGAGCACCTTGAAGTCTGCTGCGAAAATCCGCTCGAATACATCGGCAAGCTCGATAACGCCGGTTCCGTGTTCCTCGGAAACTATTCTCCGGAGCCGCTCGGCGATTACTTCGCGGGTCCAAACCACGTGCTGCCCACCAGCGGCACGGCGCGTTTCTTCTCGCCGCTTTCCGTCGATGATTTTATCAAAAAATCGAGCTTTATCTACTATACGGAAGCGGAGCTTCTGAAAGCTGCCGACGACATCATCCGCATTGCCGAGACCGAAGAGCTGACCGCGCACGCGAATTCCATCGCCGTCCGCAAGAAAAAGTGACCCCGGAGGTAGTTTATGTATACGCTGAATGAAAAGATCCGCGATTTAGAGCCGTATGAACCCATTGCGGGCGAGTATAAAATTCGTCTGGACGCAAACGAATCGTTCCTGTGCCTGCCGGAATCCGTTATGGCGTCCGCTTTGCACGCCATGATGAGAGTGGAGCTCAACCGCTATCCGGATCCCACCGCAAAAGACCTGTGCGCCGCCTTTGCCAAAAGCTATAAGGTAAAGCCGGCGTGCGTTGCGGCGGGCAACGGCAGCGATGAGCTCATCAACGTCATTTTCCAGAGCTTTCTGATGAAGGGCGAGACCTACGCGACGCTCACGCCGGATTTTTCCATGTATGATTTTTACGGCTACGTTTCGGAATGCCGCGGCATCGAAATCAAAAAAGACGAAAATTTCACAATCGATATTGACAAGGTGATCGAAACCTGCAACAATGAGAACGTAAAGCTGCTCATTTTCAGCAACCCGTGCAATCCGACGTCCGTCGGCCTCACGCGCGAAGCCGTGCGCAAAATCATCAGGGGCGTCTCCGCGCTCGTCGTGCTCGACGAAGCCTATATGGACTTCTGGAACGAATCTATGCTTGGCGAATTTGAAAACTACGATAATTTACTCATCTTGAAAACGTGCTCCAAAGCCTTCGGTCTCGCCGCGCTGCGCGTAGGCTTTGCCGTGGGCAACGAAAAGCTTGTCCGCGCCATCAAGGCTGTAAAGTCGCCGTATAACGTCAACACCTGCTCGCAGAAAATGGTGGAAGCCGTGCTGAAAAACCGCGCGGAAGCCGATGTCGCCATCCGCAGATTGCTGCTTTCGCGAGACGAATTGCAGCAGAAATTCGACCGCATGGCGCAGCGCTTCCCGGAAAAGCTCCAAACGGTAAAGAGCGTTACGAACTTCGTCGTTCTGCGCACACCGTATGCAAAGGAGCTCTACGAGCGCCTTTTGGCCGAATCCATCGCGGTGCGGTACTTTAAAAACATGTCCGCCCTGCGCATCACGGCAGGCTCCACGGGCGAAAACGCAGTGGTCACAGAGCACATTCAGCGGTTCTTTGAAGAAAAAGAGCAAGCGTAAATCGGGCTTTAGGCCCTTTTAGGGGGAAACGATATGGAACGTGCGGCAACAGTTGTGCGCCAAACAAAAGAAACGAACATTGAGCTGACCTTGGGGCTTGACGGCGGCGAGGTTGTCGTCGATACCGGCGTGGGCTTTTTCGACCACATGCTCACGGCGCTTGCCGTGCACGGCGGCTTCGGCCTTCAGTTAAAAGCCGAGGGCGACTGGAATGTCGATTGCCACCACACGGTGGAAGATACCGGCATCGTGCTCGGCCGTGCGTTTAAGCAGGCGCTCGGCGACCGCAGCGGTATCGTGCGCTACGGCCATGCCATGATCCCTATGGATGAAGCGCTCGGCTTCTGCGCCGTAGATGTCAGCGGCCGCCCGTACCTTGTGTTCGACGCTGCGTTCCCGCAGGAGCGCGTCGGCGATTTTGACACCTGCATGACGGAGGAGTTCTTCCGCGCGCTTAGCGATAACGCCGGCTTCACGCTGCACCTGCGCTGCCCCTACGGCAAAAATTCTCACCATATGATCGAAGCGCTGTTCAAAGCCTGCGCGCACGCCCTGTGCGATGCCACAGCAGAAAACAGCACCGGTGCGGTGCTTTCCACCAAGGGCACGCTTTCGGAATAATTTGAAATTTTAACTTTTTTGCATACACGATAATTTGGAATGAATAAGGAAGGGATATAACATGATCATTTTACCGGCGATCGACCTCAAGGACGGCAAATGCGTCCGCCTGTTCCAGGGTGATTACGCCACGGCGGAGCAGGTGGCGGAGGATCCCGTCAAGACCGCGCAATCGTTTGAGGAGCAGGGCGCGCGCTGGGTGCACCTTGTCGATCTCGATGGCGCAAAGGCACGCCGCCCCGTAAACGACAGCACCGTTTTCTCCATTCGCGATAATGTCTCGATGAATATAGAAGTCGGCGGCGGTATCCGCGATATGGACACCGTGGAATATTATCTTTCGCACGGCATCAATCGCATCATTCTGGGCTCTGCGGCGCTGCACAGCCCGGAGTTCGTGCGCGAGGCCGTGAAAAAATACGGCAAAAAGATTGCCGTCGGCATTGATGCGTTAAAGGGCAAGGTGGCGGCAGAGGGCTGGACGGCTCAAAGCGAAGTGGATTACCTCGAAATGGCAAAGCGCATGGAGGACATCGGCGTGCGCTACCTCATCGTGACCGATATTTATAAGGACGGCACCATGAACGGCCCGAACCTCGTCATGCTCGATAAGGTCAACCGCGCCGTCAGCTGCAACATCATCGCAAGCGGCGGCGTCAGCAACTTAAAGGACATCGTAGACCTCAACGCCCTCGGCGTGTACGGTGCCATTGCGGGCAAATCCATTTATACGAAAGCGCTGGATTTAACGGCGGCCATCACCGCCAGCCAGCGCCTTTCCGGCAAATCGTTCAAGTGCAGCGAAGAAGTGGAAGACCATCTTGAGCGCTACTTTAAGAAATCGGAGCTCATCCCGTGCATCGTGCAGGAGGCCTCCACAAACGAAGTGCTCATGCTGGCGTACATGAACCGCGAATCCATGGCGAAAACGCTGGAGACGGGCTACACGTGGTTTTACAGCCGCAGCCGCCAAACACTGTGGAACAAGGGCGCAACGAGCGGCCATACGCAGAAGGTCATCAGCATGTATGCCGACTGCGACGACGATACACTGCTCGTAAAGGTCGTGCAGACGGGTGCGGCGTGCCACACCGGCAGCCACAGCTGCTTCTACAAAGAGATTGCAAGAAACTGACGGAGGGAACACTATGGACATTTTGCAACAGCTTTATGATACCGTTTTGGAGCGCAAGGGTGAAAAGCAGGAGGGCTCCTACACCTGCTATCTCTTCGAGCAGGGGCTTGATAAGATCCTCAAAAAGTGCGGCGAAGAGTGCAGCGAAGTCATCATCGCCGCGAAAAACGGCAAAAAAGAGGACACCGTGGGCGAAATCAGCGACCTGCTCTATCACCTCACCGTCATGATGGTGAACGAGAACATCCCGCTTGACGATGTGCGTGCGGAGCTTAACCGTCGTCACGGCAAAACGGGTAACCTCAAAACTTTCCACAAGGTGGACCACAATACATGACACAAACTGAAAAACACGCACTTTGGGCGCAGGAAGAGCAAAGCGCCGAAATGCACGGCTGGGATTTTTCGCACATCCGTGGGCGTGTAGTGGAAGCCCCGCTGCCGTGGGATTATAAGCAAAAGGTGCTCGATTTTTTAAAGCCGCAGTCCGTCGTTTTGGATATGGGTACGGGCGGCGGAGAGTTCCTTTTGTCCCTGCGCCACCCGTTTTCGCAGACAAGCGTCACGGAAAGCTGGCAGCCGAATTTTGAGCTGTGCGAAAAAAAGTTAGCGCCGCTCGGCATCACCGTGCGCAAAACCGAAGAGGACAAACCTCTGCCGTTTGCGGATAACAGCTTTAACCTCGTTTTAAATCGTCACGATTCTTATGACGTAAACGAAGTGCGCCGCGTCCTAAAGCCCGGCGGATATTTCATCACGCAGCAGGTAGGCGGCAGCAACAACTTGCGCCTGCGCGCGTTGCTCGGCAATAACAAAACCGCCATGCCGAGTTTTAACCTCGAAAACGAGCTGCTGCGCTTCAAAAACGCCGGCTTTACGGTGAATTTCTGCGACCAAGCCTATGTAACCGACCACTATTTGGATGTCGGCGCACTCGTGTGGTACGCAAAGGTTCTGCCGTGGGAGTTCGGCAATTTCACAGTGGAAAGCTGCCTGCCGCAGCTCGATGCGCTCGACGCGCTGTGTGAAAAGCAAGGCTATATCCCAAGCGTGCAGCACCGCTTCATGCTCATTGTCCGCAACAGAAAGTCGAAAGAATAAGGGGGAAACCATGGCAGCCAACATTCGCTTTGCAACCGAAGCAGACATTCCGGTCATTTTAGAGTTTATCCATGCGCTCGCCGCGTATGAAAATATGGAAGATCAGGTCATTGTAACGCCGGAGCTTTTAAAAGAGTGGGTCTTCCAAAGGAAAAAAGCAGAGGTTTTCCTTGTTTCGGAGGACGAAAAGCCCGTGGGCTTTGCGCTTTTCTTCCACAATTTCTCCACGTGGCTCGGCCGCGCGGGCATTTATCTTGAGGATCTTTTCGTGCTGCCGGAATATCGCGGCAAGGGCTACGGCAAGCTGCTGTTAAAGCGCCTTGCGCGGCTCACTTTGCAGCGCGGCTGCGGCAGACTGGAGTGGGCGTGCCTCGATTGGAACACCCCAAGCCGCAAGTTCTATGATTCCCTCGGTGCCGTGCGCATGGAGGAGTGGACAACGTACCGCCTGACGGGCGATGCACTTTTGTCCCTTGCGTCCAACATCTCACTCAAATAATTTCGTAAAAGCAAAGAGGCGGGCTGCGGCTCGTCTCTTTTTGTCGGTTCTGCGGCTTGCATTTATGCAGGAAAATGTGGTATGATATTTCCGCAATTTCACGAAGAATAGGGGAAAATGCAGAATGAAAAAAATTCTGTTCATTGCGACCGGCGGAACCATCGCTTCGGCGAAAACGGAAAACGGCCTCACGCCGGCGATTACATCGGAGGAACTTTTAAATGCCGTGCCGCAGGTGAAAAACCTGTGCGCGGTGGATACCGTGCAGCCGTACAGCTTAGACAGTACCAACATGTGTTGGAAGCAGTGGATCCACGTGGCGGAGATTATCCGCGACAGCTATGCAAAGTACGACGGCTTTGTCATCGCCCACGGCACGGATACGCTGTCCTACGCGGCGGCCACGCTCTCGTATCTCATCCAGAAAAACGAAAAGCCTGTTGTATTAACGGGTGCGCAGAAATCCATTGAGGTGCCGGACGGCGACGCGCGGCGCAATTTGTTTGAAGCGTTTGTATACGCCACAGATGCCCGTGCATGCGGCACACACGTCGTTTTTAACGGGCACGTCATTGCAGGCACCCGCGCCAGAAAAACGCATACAAAGAGCTTTGACGCCTTTTCCAGCATTGATTTCCCGGACATCGGCGTGTTCTACGATAAAAAACTTCTGTGCTATATTGATGAGCGCCCGGAGTGCCCCGGCGCGGTGTTCTACGATAAATTAGTGCCGGAGATTCTCTCTATCCGCGTCATCCCGGGCATGGACCCGTCCGTGTTCGATTACATCACCGCGCACTGCCGCGGCGTTGTCATCGAAAGCTTCGGCGTCGGCGGCATCCCGTACTACGGCGACAACGCGTTTGAGGAAAAGATCGCTGCGTTAATGGAAAACGGCGTACGCGTCGTTATCACCACGCAGGTTCCGCACGAGGGCAGCAACCTTTCCGTCTACCGCGTGGGCCATATCATCAAGGAAAAATACCGCGTGCTCGAAGCTTCCAACATGACAACGGAAGCCGTCATCGCCAAAATGATGTGGGCACTGGCCTATTCCGAAACCCGCGAGGAATTTGAAAAGCTCTTCTGCACTCCTGTAGGCAAAGACCAATTATAAATTGTATTCGCCTGCGGCGGGTGATATTGCCCTTCGGACAATGCAAGTGAAGCTTGCTATATCATTACAAAACAGAAGGCAGAGCGATGATATGCTCTGCCTTCCGTTTTGTCCGTCATGTTTGTTTTTTCGCGGCTAATTTTTCGCGTTTCTTTTGCAGCATTGCAATGAGCTCGTCAATCATCGAAGCCGGGTCATCCACCGTGTCGATCATTGCAGAGAGGAACGGCGCCACGAGCGCGGGATCCTGAATCGTCGTGTCGCGCAGCTGTAACTGGGCATACTCCTCCTCTGTCATGCACGGTGCAAAGGTGCGCGCATAATTGCGAAACGTCTTCACAAAGCCGGCCGGGGTGATCATCCCCTTTTTTAAAAGAGAGTTCACCATCAGGTGAATGTAGCTGTCCTTCCAGGTCTTCTGTGGGGAAAGCGCGACCATTTCCGCTGCGGAAAGCGCACGGTCCGTGTGCCACAAAAGATACATGACTTCGCTTTCGCTTTTTGTAAGCGCCGTCTTTTTCATATAAATCCGTAACCTCGCTTTAGTAGGAATTTGCGCAGGGTTTTATGGAGGTATTATATAATATAACGCTCGCACTTGTCAATGTTTTGGGCAAAATTCAGTTGAAAAATTTTCCCATCAGCATTTTTGCAGATTGCCGAAAAGTAAAAACAAGAAAAAACCTATGACAAAGCCGCAAAGCCGCGCTGCGTTTTTCGCCTAATCATAAAAGTCGCAAAGCAGGGGAAGAGAAGCCCTAAAAACTCGTGCAGCACCGCTTTAAAAGGCAAATAAACGGCCCTAAACGGATTTTTTTGCAAAGAGAAACGGATTTCTTCTATTTTTCGGGAAAAAAGCCTTGACTTTTTTGCCCCCTGCCACTATAATTATTTGTGTTATTTCGTGCTAAGTAACAAATACAAACCCCTGCCTGATGGCGGATGGGAGGGATATAGATGGCTGAAATCAGAATCAAAGACAACGAATCTTTGGAGAGCGCACTCAGACGCTTTAAGAAGCAGTGCGCAAGAGCGGGCGTTATTCAGGAAGTTCGCAAGAGAGAGGCTTACGAAAAGCCTTCCGTTAAGCGCAAGAAGAAGTCCGAAGCAGCTCGCAAGCGCAAGTACAAATAATCAAACGTGAAGAAGCGGGCTTTTTGCCCGCTTTTTTGTGTAAACGGGTTTTTCCCGAGCAACACAGGAGGCAAAGACCGAAGCTATGGCGGTATTTAAACCGACCGGCACGCTCCACTGCGTGACGGAGCTTACGCCCGAGCTTTTAAAAGCGCTCAATGTGCACATGATCGTGCTCGATGTGGATAATACCATGTCGCCGCACGGCTCGCAGACGCCGTTTCCCGGCGTGCGGGCGTGGGCACAAAGCGTAACGGCAAGCGGCGTCAAGCTGATCGTTGTTTCCAACAATTACAAAAAACGTGTGGCGCCCTTTGCCGCGCAGTTCAATCTGCCGTTCGTTTCTTTCGCGTGCAAGCCGTTTCCGGTCGGCTACCTGCGCGCAAAGAAAATGGCCGGCACGCCCCGCAGGGAATGCCTTGTCGTGGGCGACCAGATCTTCACCGATATCCTCGGCGCAAACCTTTGCGGAATGCGGTCGGTTTTACTTGACCCCCTGTCGCCGGATCCTTCCGCCACGGTGCGCTTCAAGCGCAGTCTGGAAGGCTTTTTGCGCCCGCACTATACGCGGCTCACGGCCGGGGAAGAAACGGTAAAAAGCAAAGCATAAAGGGCACCTTTGGGTACACATTAGAAAGGGGAATTATCAATGAGCAATCCGATCGAACGTCTTACCAATTCTGTCATCGGCGGCGATAGCAAAAAAGCGGCGCTGATCGTTTCCGAAACGAACCTCTATTACCTCACGGCGTTCCCGTCCACAGACGGCGCACTGCTGCTCACTTCCGAGCAGGCTTATTATCTCCTCGATTTCCGTTACACCGAGGCCGCACGCGCCAAGGCGCAAAATGTGGAGGTTGTGGAGTTCACCTCGCTTAACGAAACCTATAAAACGCTTCTGAAAAAGCACGGCATCACCGAGGTGTACATGGAATACGCCGCTCTGCCCTACGGTCATGCGAAGCGTTTTGAGCAGCTCTCCGAAGAGTGCGGCGCTAAGGCGATTTTGAATACGACCTTGGACGATGCCATCCGCAAGCAGCGCATCGTCAAGAGCGATGAGGAAGTGAAGAGAATCTGTGACGCACAGGCCATCACAGACGCTACGTTTGAGCACATCCTCCCCTATATCAAGGAAGGCGTAACGGAGCGCGAAATTGCGCTGGAGATTGAGTTCTTCATGCGCAAAGAGGGTGCAGACGGCAATGCGTTCAACCCCATCGTTGTCACCGGCGCAAACGGCTCGCAGTGCCACGGCATTCCGGGCAACACACAGATCAAAAAAGGCGATCTCATCACCATGGATACCGGCGCTATGCTCGCGGGCTATCATTCCGATATGACCCGTACCGTCGCGCTCGGCTATGTAAACGATGAGCAGAGAGCCATCTACAACACGGTTTTAAAAGCACAGCTCGCCGTTATCGACGGCGCACGCCCGGGCATGCGCTGCTGCGATGTGGATAAGATCGCGCGCGACATCATCGAGACCCCGTACCCGAACACGTTCGGTCACGGCCTCGGCCACGGCGTAGGCTTCGAGATTCACGAGTGGCCGCGCTTCAATAAGACCGATGAGACCATCTGTGAGCCGGGCATGGTCATCACCGACGAGCCGGGCATCTACATCCCGGGCAAGTGCGGCGTGCGCATTGAAGACATGCTGCTCATCACAGATGACGGCTGCCGCAGCCTCACGCATTCCCCGAAGGAGCTCATCATCCTGTAAAATTTCCGAAAAAACGGAGAAAAAGAACGGTTTTTTCTTGAAAAAAGCCACTTTCTGTTATACAATAGACCTAAGAAAAATTTGGAGGTATTATCTATATGGTAACCGCAGGCGATTTCAGAAACGGCGTCACCTTTGAAATGGACGGCAACGTTTACTCGATCATTGAATTCCAGCACGTCAAGCCCGGTAAGGGCGCGGCGTTCGTCCGCACCAAGATCCGCAACGTGATTTCCGGTGCCGTGACGGAAAAGACGTTCAACCCGAACGATAAGTATCCGACCGCTTTCATTGAGAGAAAGGACATGGAGTATCTCTACAATGACGGCGACCTGTACTATTTCATGGACAGCGAGACCTATGAGCAGCTGCCGATCAGCCCGAATGTCCTCGGCGACAACTTCCGCTTTGTGAAGGAAAACATGGTTTGCAAGGTGCTCTCCTACAAGGGCAACGTTTTCGGCATTGAGCCGCCGAACTTTGTTGAGCTTCAGGTCACAGAGACCGAGCCGGGCGTGAAGGGCGATACCGCTACGAACGTCACGAAGCCCGCTACGCTGGAGACCGGCGCAGAGATCAAGGTTCCGATCTTCATCAACGAAGGCGAAATGATCCGCGTCGATACCAGAACCGGCGAGTACATGGAGCGCGCATAAGCGTTTTTCCTTGTTCCATACGCCGAAACACCCGGGGCGAAAGCCCTACGTTAGGCAGCGCGTTTGCCTGCCGGAAAGATAGGTGCAAGCATGACAAATTCCGAGAAAGCGGCATACATCCGCGGTTTGATGGAAGGCATGGATCTGGACCCGAATGCGAAGGAGACGAAGCTCTTCAACGCGATCGTTGACCTGCTCGATGACCTCTCCCTTTCCGTTGAGGAAATGGAAGACGCATACGATGAGCTCAGCGGTCAGGTAGACGAGATCGACGAAGACCTCGGCGAGCTGGAAGAAGAGTTCTACGACATCGACGAGGATGAAGACGATGACGATGACGACGCATGGGAAGACGACGAAGACGAATGCTATTACGAAGTCACCTGCCCGAAGTGCGGCGATACCATCGAGCTCAACGAAGAAATGCTCGATGAGGGCTCCATCGATTGCCCGAACTGCGGTGAAACGCTGGAGTTCGACCTCGAAGAAGACGATTCCTGCGATTGCGGCGAAAACTGCGACTGCAATAAGGAATAATTTTCGGGTCATATAAACCTGTAAAGAATGGGAGAGTCGTTTTGCGGCTCTCCTTTTTCTTTTCGCACGGGTGAATTTAGGTCTTGCAATTATATGCTGTTTGTGCTATAATTTCTAAGTTCCGATATATAGTCGGGCCATTAGCTCAGTTGGTTAGAGCTACCGGCTCATAACCGGTTGGTCCAAGGTTCGAGTCCCTGATGGCCCACCAGAGCAATATTAAACAAAGCCCTCAAGAAATCTTCTTTCTTGGGGGCTTTGGCTTTTGCAAATCTTTGCAATGAAATGTAAATATGAACGCTTAGGCGGTACTGTCTGTATGGCAGTGCTGTCTTTTTTTATTTTAACATGATTTCGAGAATTTCTTCAAAAGAAACAGAAGTAAATCTTGCGTTTTGCGTAATACAGAAATTTTTGCAGCAGACGTCGAAGTTTCCATGATAACGTTCACTTATATATTTCTTGAATTTTGAAGACACGTTTTTAGAAGCATTATAGGCATAACGTGAATTCTTTATTAGTTGATTATTCGGAAAGGCGGTGGGCATCAAGATACCGGGCTACCCGTCCATCAGCCTGCCCGCCGACAAACAGGACGCGGAGGTCGCGCTGCTGAACCCTGAAGGCAACCCCTGCTATTTCACCTTTGAACTGGTGCTGACCGACACCGACGAGGTACTTTACACCTCCAAGCAGGTCGAGCCGGGGCAGATGATTACCAACATCACGCTCAACCGTGCACTGTCTGCCGGGCAGTACAATGCGGAGCTGCGCATCACAACCGCCTCGCTGCAGGACGGCAGCGCTATGAACGGGGCGAATGTTGTGACCGTATTGGATGTACAGTAACCCACAGCGGCACAAGCTGTTCAACAAACTGTTATATAGAATAGGAGAAATCACCCATGAAAAAACTTACATTCTTTGTTTTGGCTATGGCTAGCCCCCTTAACATTTGGGCGCTGGACGAGGACCTGCAGCAAACGCCGCAGGTCGGCACCGTGCAAGAAAATATCAACCCCGCGCCCGTGGAAGACTCCGCGCTTTTGACGGCTCACAGCGTTCCGCGTAGGTGTGTGGCACAAAGAAATGACCGCAACGATCCATAGCGCAAAATTGGGCGAATAACAGCGAAACAGAGTGTAAAAGCACGCTTTATCTGGGGTTAAACGCAGATATAAGCGTGCTTTTGCGTAGAAATGCTCTTGACAAATTCCGGGCAACATAATAGACTTAAAACGTCTAATCGGGATAGAAAAGAGGCAAGAGCATGACACTGAAAGACCTGCCGATCGGCAAAACGGCAACGGTGACGACCGTTGGCGGCGAGGGCGCGCTGCGCCAGCATTTTCTGGATATGGGGCTCATTCCGAAGGCGGACGTCACCATGGTGAAATTCGCACCTATGGGCGACCCCGTTGAGGTGCGCATACATGGCTATGAGCTGACGCTGCGCCTTGCCGATGCGGAAAAAATAGAGATCGATAAAATTCGCGACACGATAACGGAGCCGATGCGGCCGCAGGATGCGCGCCCGATTTTTCACCCGGGTCTCGGCGAGGGCGGCAAGTACCACGTGCAGACCGGCGAGCCGCTGCCGCCCGGAGAAACGCTGACCTTTGCACTTGCGGGCAATCAGAACTGCGGCAAAACGACGCTGTTTAATCAGCTGACGGGCTCTAACCAGCACGTGGGCAACTTTCCGGGCGTGACGGTGGACCGCAAAGACGGTGCGATACGCGGCGTGGAAAACACGCTCGTCACGGACCTGCCGGGCATTTACTCCATGTCGCCATACTCGAGCGAGGAACTCGTCACGCGGCGCTTCGTTTTGGATGAGCATCCGCGCGGCATCATCAACATTGTGGACGCGACGAACATAGAACGCAATTTGTACCTGACGATGCAGCTGATGGAGCTGGATGTGCCGATGGTGCTGGCGCTCAATATGATGGACGAGGTGCGCCAAAACGGCGGCTCTGTGCGCGTGAACGAGATGGAGGAGATGCTCGGCATCCCCGTGGTGCCGATCTCCGCCGCGAAAAACGAGGGTATTGAGGAGCTTATCGACCACGCCGTGCACGTGGCAAAGTACCGGGAAGCGCCGGGGCGGCAGGACTTCTGCGATGCGAACGACCACAACGGCGCGGTACACCGCTGTTTGCACGGCATTATGAGCCTCATTGAAGACCATGCCCACGATGCGGGCATCCCGGTACGCTTTGCGGCGAGCAAGCTTGCCGAGGGCGATCAGCTTGTTTTGGACCGGCTGAACCTCGACCAGAACGAAAAGGAGACACTGGAGCACATCATCACGCAGATGGAAAAAGAACGCGGGCTCGACCGCGCCGCCGCCATTGCCGACATGCGCTTCAGCTTCATTCAAAAAGTGTGCGGCGCTGCGGTCGTAAAGCCGAAGGAAAGCCGCGAGCACGCAAGAAGCGTGGCGATAGACCGTGTTTTGACCGGCAAATACACGGCAATACCGGCGTTTATCGGCATTATGGGTCTTGTATTCTGGCTGACGTTTAACGTCATCGGCGCGTTTTTATCGAGTTTACTGGACATGGGCATCGGCGCGCTGACGGATATTGTCGACCGCGGCATGACGGCTGCGAACGTGAACCCTGTGCTGCACTCGCTTGTCATCGATGGTATTTTCACCGGCGTCGGCAGCGTTTTGAGCTTTCTGCCGGTCATTGTGACGCTGTTTTTCTTCCTCTCTATGCTGGAGGACAGCGGATACATGGCGCGCGTGGCGTTTGTGATGGATAAGTTATTGCGCAAAATCGGGCTTTCCGGCCGCAGTGTGGTGCCGATGCTCATCGGCTTCGGCTGCACCGTTCCGGGTGTGATGGCGAGCCGCACGCTGCCTTCCGAGCGCGACCGTAAAATGACGATTCTGCTCACGCCGTTTATGAGTTGCTCCGCAAAGCTGCCGATTTACAGCTTTTTTGCGGCGGCGTTTTTCCCGGGCAAGGGTGCACTTGTGATGGTCATTTTGTATTTCACCGGCATTTTGGTCGGTATTTTGATGGCTTTGCTCATGCGCGGCACGATGTTTAAGGGTGAGGCCGTACCGTTTGTGATGGAGCTGCCGAATTACCGCATGCCGGGCGCGAAAAACGTGGCACAGCTTTTGTGGGAAAAGGCGAAGGACTTTTTACAGCGCGCTTTTACGGTCATTTTTGTTGCGACCATCATCATTTGGTTCCTGCAAACGTTTGACCTGCGCTTTAACATCGTTTCCGATTCCAAAGACAGCATTTTGGCGGTCGTCGCCGGGTGGATTGCACCGATTTTTGCGCCGCTCGGCTTTGGCGACTGGCGCATCTCCACGGCGCTCATCACGGGCTTTATGGCAAAGGAAAGCGTGGTGTCTACCCTGACGGTGCTGTTCGGCTCCTCCACGGCGCTTGCAACGCTGCTGACGCCGCTTTCCGCCGCAAGCCTGCTTGTGTTCTGCCTGCTGTACACGCCGTGTGTGGCGGCCATTGCGTCCGTAAAGCGCGAGCTTGGCGGTAAGTGGGCGGCAGGCGTCGTCATCGGTCAGTGCGTCATCGCGTGGCTGATGGCGGGACTTGTGTACGGCATGGGGTCGCTGTTTATATGATGGATAAGCTGAACATAGGCACGGTTCTTGTGTTCCTTTTGCTCGTCATAGCGGTGTTTTTTGCTGTGCGGGCAATTCAAAAAGGAAAGACCGGCGGCTGCGGCGGGGACTGCGCCCACTGCGTCGGCTCTTGCGCAAAACCGGAACAGAAAAACAAAGCATAAAAAGAACAGAGCATAAAAAAATCTCCTGCTTCCCGAAAGAGGCAGGAGATTTCGTTATCTTAACTTATTCGTCTTCTTCGGAGACGCCGTGCTCGTGTGCTTCGTCGGCATCCTTGATCTCGCCCACGATGGGGGTGGGGTCAATGCCGCGGCGGCGGTAGTAATCGGAGACCGCAGCCTTAATGGCCTGCTCGGCCAGAACAGAGCAGTGAATCTTGATGGCCGGAAGACCGTCCAGCGCTTCCATGACTGCCTTGTTCGTCAGTTTCAGAGCTTCCGGGATCGTCTTGCCTTTTACAAGATCGGTCGCCATGCTGCTTGTCGCGATGGCCGCGCCGCAGCCGAAGGTCATGAACTTTACGTCCGTGATGACGTCGTTATCGACCTTAATGTACATGCGCATGATGTCGCCGCACTTCGGGTTGCCGACTTCACCGACACCGTCTGCATCTTTGATTTCGCCAACGTTGTGTGGGTTGGAGAAGTGTTCCATTACTTTTGCACTGTATGCCATATCGTTTCATTTCCTTTCGTACATTCGTACCGGATTATTTTAAAATTAAGAGATTGTGCGGCCGTGGATGATCGCATCCCACAGCGGACTCATGGCGCGCAGACGGTCGATGATCTTCGGGAGCACCTCGATGATGTAATCGGCGTCGCTCTCGTCGTTCACGTCGCTGAAGCTGAGACGCAGGGAACCGTGGGCAACCTCGTGCTTAAGGCCGATGGCAAGCAGCACATGGCTCGGGTCGAGAGAACCGCTGGTGCAGGCGCTGCCGGAAGAAGCGCAGACACCCTTAAGGTCGAGCATCAGCAGCATGGATTCGCCCTCAACGCCTTCGAAGGAGAAGTTCACGTTGCCCGGCAGACGGTGGTAGCGGTCGCCGTTCAAATGACTGCGGTCAATTTTTGAAAGCTCCGTGATGAGCTTATCCTGCATGCGGCGCAGCTTTGCGTTCTTTTCGTCCATCGTATTGATGGCGTTCTCGAGCGCAACGCTGAGGCCGACAATGCTTGCAACGTTTTCGGTGCCGGCGCGGCGGCCGCGCTCCTGTGCACCGCCATCGATGAGGTTCGGCAGGATGATGCCCTTCTTGATATACAGCACGCCGATGCCCTTCGGGCCGTGGAACTTGTGACCGCTGAGGGACAGCATGTCAATGTTCTGCTCTTTTACGTTGATCGGCACATTGCCGACAGCCTGTACGGCGTCGGTATGGAACCAAACGCCATGCTTTTTGCAGATTTCACCAATCTCCGGGATGGGCTGGATGGTGCCGATCTCGTTATTGGCATACATGATGGTGACAAGGCCGGTCTTATCGGTGATGGCGGCCTCGAGCTCTTCCGGGACGACGATGCCGTTTTCATGCACGTCGAGGTACGTGACCTCAAAGCCCTCTTTTTCGAGCGCTGCGCAGGTGTGCAGCACCGCGTGGTGCTCGAACTTGCTTGTGATGATGTGGTTCTTGCCCTTTTTCAGCATCTTGTGCGCTGCGCCCTTAATGGCCCAGTTGTCGCTTTCGCTGCCGCAGCTTGTGAAGTAGATCTCATTCGGCTCTGCACCGAGACATTTTGCTACTTTTGCACGTGCTTCCTCAAGCGGCTTTTTTGCAGCCGTGCCGAGCGCATACAGGCTTGACGGGTTGCCGTAGCATTCGGTGTAGTACGGCAGCATAGCCTCAAGCACCGCAGGGGAGACGGCAGTGGTAGCGGCGTTGTCCGCATAGATGATCTTCTTGCCGTTGTTTTCCATAGCTTTATCAGTACCTTTCGGATAGTGTTTTTTGTGAGGGAACAGAAAACGCATTTGGGGTCGATCGGTCGGGATACGCATATTCTTTCCTCAGCGAGATAAATATACACCAAATTGGTATACTTTTCAATAGGGAAATTCCAGAAAGTCAAAATTTTTCTGAAAAAGCAGGAAATAAAGACCCCGAACGAGAGTTTTCCGTACAAAATGGAAGAAAACGGCGGCCGTTTTTTGAAAACCGGCGTACAGAACACAAAAAATCGGGAGAATATGGGAATAGAACCTCTGCGGTGTGCCCAAACTCCGTACAAAGCGAAACGGCACGCGGCTTGACAGCACGGGGAGAATAGCGTAAAATAGAATTATCTTTTTGTGTGCGGGTATTTTTCGCATGCGTGAACGGCTGACACTTTGCACGTAAACGGTACGTGCAACGGATAATGAAAAAAACGCTGCGGTGTTTTGATTTACATGTGTTGAACGGAAAAAACAGAAGAAAGAAAAGCAGAAGGCGGCGCGGACTTGCGTGCGTTTTATTCTGCTCATGCCGAAAGGCGACACTGCGCAGAGCATCGGTTGGTGCTTTTGTATACCTTATTCTTGCGTGAATTTCGACAGTGCGCCTGTGTTATTTGAAAGGAAGGTCAATTTGGCAGAAAAAAGAATCAGAAAAATGACGAAATTAACGTCGCTCGGCGACGCGCCTGCAAAGCAGCAGGACCAGCCCCTCAGCGGTGCAGGGGAAAGCTTCATCGGCAAGATTTCCGGCCCCATCGAAAAGCCGGTGAGACGCCAGAAAACGCGCAGAACGGAAAACGCGCAGGTAAAAGAAGAAGCGGCACAGCAAACCGTGAGCGAAACAAAAGAGACGAAGCCGAAGCGCACGCGTACCGCGCAAAACACGGACGCACACAAAAAGACGACGAAAACGGTAAAATCGGCCCCAAACGGTGAAAAAGCACCCGCTAAGACAACAAAAAGCACGCAGACGAAAAATAACAAGGGCAGGGGCAGGCGCACAAAGCAGAAGCCCTCTGTGCGCGCGTATTTCCTCGGCGGCTTAAATGAGATCGGCAAGAACTTCACGCTGTTTGAGTGCGAAAACGACATGATTATCGTGGACTGCGGCCTTGCCTTCCCGGACGAAGAAATGCCCGGCATCGACGCGGTTATTCCAGATTTCACATTTGTTGAGAAAAACAAGGACCGCATCCGCGGTATTGTCATCACGCACGGTCATGAGGACCACATCGGTTCCCTGCCGTATTTGCTCAAAAAGATCAATGTGCCGGTGTATGGCACGGCGCTGACGGTGGCGTTGATTGCGAATAAGCTCAAGGAGCACAACCTCGGCTATGTGAAGCTGAACGTCACAACGGCGGGCTCGCACATTCAGCTCGGCTGCTTCGACGTGGAGCTTATCCACGTAAACCACTCCATTTCCGACGCTGTGGGTCTTGCGCTGCACACCCCTGCGGGCGTCATTGTCCACACGGGCGACTTTAAGATCGATTTCACCCCCACGCAGGGCGGCATGATCGACCTTGCGCGCTTTGCGCAGCTCGGTCAGGAGGGCGTTTTGCTGCTGATGGCGGACTCTACGAACGCAGAGCGCCCCGGCTACACACAGACGGAGCAGAAGGTGAACGCGACGTTTGACGCACTCTTTGCCCGCGCGGAAGCGAATAAAAAGCGACTTATCATCGCGACGTTTGCGTCGAACATCAGCCGCGTGCAGCAGATTATCAACTGCGCGGAAAAGTACGGAAGAAAAGTGGCGCTTTCCGGCAGAAGCATGGTGAACGTCATGTCCATTGCGAGCGAGCTCGGTTATCTCAAAGTGCCGGACGGTCTGCTCATCGACCTCAACATGATCTCCCGTTACACGAAGGAGCAGATTGTGCTCATCACGACGGGCAGCCAAGGCGAGCCGATGTCTGCACTTACCCGCATGGCGTTTGCCGACCACCGTCAGGTCGCGGTCGGTGAGGACGACATGATCATCATTTCCGCGCGCCCCATTCCGGGCAACGAAAAGATGGTCGGCACCGTTGTAGACGAGCTTTTGAAGCGCGGCTGCGATGTGGTGTACGAATCCATGTATGAAGTGCACGTTTCCGGTCACGCGTGTCAGGAAGAGCTGAAGCTTATTCAGGCGCTGACGAAGCCGAAGTACTTCATCCCGGTGCACGGCGAGCAGAAGCACCTGCGCAAGCATGCGGGCGTGGCCGTCAGCATGGGCATGCCGCCGGAGAACATTTTCATCGGCGATGTTGGCAGCGTGGTGGAGATTCATGAAGACTACATGAAACAGCTGCCCGATGTACAGGCGGGCGCGGTTATGGTGGACGGCCTCGGCGTGGGCGACGTCGGCAGCATTGTGCTGCGCGACAGAAAGCACCTTGCGGAGGACGGTCTCATCATTGCGGTGTGCACGATTGAGGCAGGCTCCGGCAGAGTTGTTTCCGGTCCGGATATCGTATCCCGTGGATTTGTGTATGTGCGCGAGAGCGAGGCGCTGATGGACGAGGCGAGACGGCTTGTCAACAGCACGATTGAGCAGTGCGCGGACGAAAACGTGCGCGAGTGGAGCGCCATTAAGCTGCGCGTGCGCGACAACCTTTCCAGACTGTTATATAACCGCACAAAGCGCAGCCCGATGATCCTGCCGATCATCATGGAAGTTTAAATTCAGTTTAAGTTAGATTAGTTTCTTGGGGGTTCCCCTCAGAAGGAGAGACGGGAAATGAACAAGCGACGCATCTGGGCGACCTCGCCGGTCTATTATGTTATGGCAGCGGTCATGTTCATTATGGCGTGCTTCAGCTATACGCAGAATAAGATTCTGTTTGCGGTGGAGATCACGGTTTCCGGCCTGTGTTTGGCAGCGGTTATCATGACCGACCTGCATTACCGCGTGCATGTGTACACGGCGCTCAGAGCTGCGAGAAAGGTGCTTTCCGCCGATGAACAGCGCAACCTCGGGCAGTTTGCGCTGCCCCTTGCGGTGCTGGGCTCGGCAGGCGACATCGTCTGGACGAACGAGCGCTTTCAGGAGTTATTCACCGAAAACGGCGAAGGCTGCGGCGATAACATTGCGGCGTACATTTACCCGAAGACTTTGCGTCAGATTTTATCCGAAAACGGAACCTCCGTTTCCTACGGCGACCGCGAGTTTACGGCCTACGGCCTGCGCACCGAAAGCGGCAGTGTGCTTTACTTTGTGGACGACACGTATTATAAGCAGATTCAGCGCGATTATCGCGAAAAGCGCACGGTCATTGCGGTTATCTCGTTTGATAACCGCGAGGAGCTGACGCGCGATGCCTCCGGCAGTGAGGATTCCCGCATCACGTCCGAGGTGGAATCCGTCCTGCGCAGCTGGGCGATCGACACCATGGAGGGCTTTCTGCGCCGCATGACGAACGGGCGTTATATGCTTATCACGGACGACCAGCACATTGAAGAAGCCAAAACGAAGCGCTTTGCCGTTTTGGACAGCGTGCGCGCCGTGAAGGGTGAGAATAACATGTCTGCCACGATCTCCATCGGCATCGGCCGCGCGGGCGTAACGGCGACGGAAAGCGAACTGCATGCCCGTCAGGCACTGGAAATGGCGCTCGGCCGCGGCGGCGACCAGGTGGCCATCTACCAGCAGGACGGTACATACGAGTTCTTCGGCGGCCTCTCCAAGGGTGTTGAAAAGCGCGACAAGGTGCGCACGCGCGTTATTGCCGCGACGCTTTCCGATCACATTAAATCGAGCGACCATATTTTCATCATGGGGCACACGAACTCCGACCTTGACGCCGTGGGCGCGGCGGTCGGCATGTGGGCGGCTGTGACGAAAGGCCTTGACCGCCGTGCGAGCATTGTGATCGACAAGGGCCGCTCTATGGCGACGACGCTTATCAACGCGTTTGAGCATCAGCCGGAGTATGAAAACATGTTCATCACCCCGCAGGAGGCGCTCGACCGCTGCACGCAGCGCTCGCTTCTCATTGTGGTGGACACACATTCCACCTCGTTTGTGGAGAGCCAAGAAGTTTTAAAGGCCATTCCGCGCGTGGTCGTCATCGACCACCACCGCATGATGGTGACGCACATTGAAAACGCGATCATCTTTTACCATGAGCCGTACGCCAGCTCGGCTTCCGAAATGGTGGCGGAGCTCGTGCAGTATATCAACAGCTCCGCGCTCAATAAAAAAGAAGCGACGGCACTGCTTTCCGGCATTATGCTGGACACCAAAAACTTCGTTTTGAAGACGGGCGTGCGCACATTTGAAGCTTCCGCCTACTTAAAGCGCCGCGGCGCCGACACGGTGGAAGTGAAGAAGATGTTTGCAAATTCGCTCGATACCTATAAAGAGCGCTCTCAGCTTGTGGCAGGTGCGGAGGTTTACAAGGGCTGCGCCATTGCGTGCTCCAACTGGGAATTCCCGAATGTGCGCATTGCGGCGGCGCAGGCGGCGGACGAGCTGCTGTCCATTCAGGGCGTGCGCGCGTCGTTCGTCATTTTCCGCGTGGGCAATGAGATTGCCATTTCGGCACGAAGCCTCGGCGACGTGAACGTGCAGATTTTGCTGGAGGAATTCGGCGGCGGCGGTCACCTCAACATGGCGGGCGCGCAGATTAAAAACAGTACCACGAACGATGTGCGCAAGGCACTCATCCGCGTGCTGGACGAAAAGCTTTCCGAAGCGACGAAAAAGAATAACTAATGCGGCAAAGCGGCGCGAAGTCGTTTGACTGCTTTAGCGATAGATTTAAACGATAGGAGATACGACCATGAAAGTTGTACTTTTAGCAGATGTAAAAGGTGTAGGCAAAAAAGGCGAGCTCATCAATGCAGCAGAAGGCTACGCACGCAATTTCCTGCTGCCGCGCAAGCTTGCAAAGGAAGCGAACGCACAGGTGATGAACGAGCTGAAAAACGCCGAGGCCTCCAAGGCATATAAAGTGAAAACCGAGACCGAAGAAGCACAGCGTATTGCGGAAGCTTTGAAGGACAAGACCGTCCGCATCACCGCAAAGGCGGGCCAGGGCGGCAGACTGTTCGGCTCCGTCACCGCAAAGGAGATTGCGCAGGAGATCAAAAAGCAGTACGGCTTCGACATCGACAAGCGCAAGATCCACCTCGACACCGACATCAAGGCGTTCGGCGGTTATCACATTGAGGTGAAGCTCTATAACGGCATCACCGCGAAGCTGGCGGTATCGGTGACCGAAGCACAGTAAAAGCCTGATTTCCTTGATGCGCAGCATTAAATTTTGCAATGACTAAAAGTCGTTTACGATCAGAAAATCGTTTTCACTTTGAAGTAATTTCACTCAAAAAAGGGTGGTAAAAATGCCGGAAGATAATTTTCAACTGAATACGCCGGCACTGCCCGGAACGGTGATGCCGTTCAGCGCAGAGGCCGAGCAGGCGGTGCTGGGCGCGGTGTTGCTGGAGCCCGACTGTCTCTCGACCGTGGCGGAAATGCTGCCGCGCGCGGACTATTTTTATCAGGTCAATAACCGCACGATTTACAGCGCGATGCTCGATATGTTCACGGCAGGCCAGCCGGTGGACCTCGTCACGCTGCTGGAGCACCTGCGCGAAGAGGAAAACTTCGATGAGGGCAGCGGAAAGGTGTATCTGATGCAGCTTGCGCAGCTTGTGCCGAGCGTCTCGAATGTGGAGCGTTACTGCACCATTGTGCGTGACCGTTACGATTTGCGTATGCTCATTCAGGCGGCGCGCGGCATTTTGGATGACGCCATGGAGGACACCGGCGAAACCTCGCTCCTCTTGGATTCCGCCGAGCAGCGCATTTTTGACATCCGCCAGGGCAAGGCGTTAAAGGGTCTTGAGCGCCTGAACGAAGTGCTGTTTGAGACGTTTGAACGCCTTGACCGCTTGAATTCGCCGGACAAAGACCTGTACCGCGGCATCCCTACGGGTATCCGTGAACTGGATAACACGATCACGGGCCTGAACCGCTCCGACCTTGTCATCATCGGCGCACGACCCGGCATGGGCAAAACGAGCTTTGCGCTGAATATTGCGCGCCATGCCGCCATCACGGCGGGCAAGCGCGTGGCGTTTTTCTCGCTGGAAATGAGCAAGGAGCAGCTCGCTTCCCGTATCATTTCCACGGAGGCACTCGTCGGCGGCACAAAGCTGCGCACGGGCGACTTGACGGAGGGTGAATGGACGCGCCTTGTGGAGGCGGGCGATATTCTCTCTAAGGCTGATTTGTACCTCGATGATTCCCCGGGCATTACGGTGCCGGAGATGAAAGCAAAAGTGCGTCGTTTAAAAAATGTTGATCTTGTCATCATCGACTACTTACAGCTGATGAACAGTGCAAAGCGCATTGATAACCGCGTGCAGGAAATTTCCGAGATCACGCGAAGCCTCAAGATCATGGCGAAAGAGCTGAATATCCCGGTTGTGACATTGGCGCAGCTTGCCCGTGCGGGTGAAAAGCGACAGGAGCACCGCCCGGTACTTTCTGACCTTCGAGATTCCGGCTCCATCGAGCAGGACGCCGACATCGTGCTGTTTCTGTACCGAGACGCATACTACGCGAACGAATCGGCTTCGCCCGAAGACGTGGACAAAAACAAGGCCGAGGTCATCGTGGCGAAAAACCGTCACGGCGATCTGCGCAGCGTGCCGCTGCACTGGCAGGGTGAGTTCATGCGCTTTACATCGCAGGAAGTTGTGCGTCATGAAAACTGAGGACATCCTCGCCCGCGTGCGGTATGATCTGCCGGAGACGGGAAAAATTGTCGTGGGGCTTTCCGGCGGGGCGGATTCCGTGCTGCTGACGTATTTGCTTGTACAGAAGCACGGCGCGGAGCGTTTGCTTGCGGTGCATGTGCACCATGGTATTCGGGGGGCGGAAGCCGACCGCGACGCGGAATTTGTGCAGGACTACTGTAAAGCACTTGAACTTCACTGCAAGGTGATTTATAAGGATATTCCCGCGCTTGCGGCCGTAAGCGGCGAGGGCGTGGAGGAATGCGCGCGGCGCGTGCGCTACGCGTGCTTTGCGGAGGAAGCAGGGGGAAGCGGGTGCATCGCCACGGCGCACAACGCCGACGATAATGCCGAAACGCTGCTTTTGAACCTGACGCGCGGCATGGGGCCGCACGGCGCGGGGGGCATTCCGCCGCGGCGCGGCAGAATTTATCGCCCGATTTTGAACATTTCCCGCGCAGAGGTGGAACATCTCTGTAAAGTATATCAACTTGACTATGTGACGGACTCCACGAATTTGACGATGGACTACACACGCAATAAGCTGCGCCACAGCGTGCTGCCGGTGCTGAAGGACGTAAACCCGCAGATGACGCAGGCGACGTCCCGCTTTGCGGAGAGCATGCGGTTGCAAAATGAATTTGTGCTTTCGTGCGCGAATGAACTGCTCTGTAAAGCGAAAACGCCTTACGGGTATGACTTGAAAGCTTTGCGGAGCGCACACGAGGCGGTGCTGCGCGTGGCGCTGGAATTGCTGTTATCGTCTTACGGGCGGCTTTCTTATGAGCACATTTGCAGGGCGGCGAGCTGCGTTTTCATGGGCGGCAGCCTCTCTTTGCCGGGGGACATCGTGCTGGAGGCGAAGCAGGACACGCTCACGGTACGAAAAAACCGGGAGATAAAAGACCGGAATGTGTTTTCTGTTCCGCTGAGAGCGGGCGAAAACGTGCTTCCGAACGGGAAAACGCTGTTTGTGGAGAAAAAAATTCCCGAAAAAGAAGAAATCAACCGGAAAGTTCATAATTTGTTATTCCAAAACTTTTCGGATTGTGATAGAATTACGAATGTTCCGAGAGTACGGACGCGGCGCGCGGGCGATGTCTTCAGACCCGCAGGGCGCGGCGTGACGAAATCGGTCAAAAAAATCCTGAATGAACTGCGCATTCCGGCGGCGGCGCGCGACCGTTTGCTGCTGCTTGAAAAAGACGGTGAGATCATCTGGATCGAAGCGGTCGGCGCGGCGGAGGGTTATGCGGCAAAGCCGAATTTCCCGGCACTGGAGCTTACGGTGACGGACACGGCAGGCATAACCCGCGTATAAAGCGGAAAGAATTTTGAGGAAAGGGTCATCCGAATGGAAAACACAATGTTAAACGATATCAAGGAAGTTTTGTACAGCGAAGCGTACATCGACAGCATGGTCAAGCGCGTGGGCGCGGAAATTTCCCGCGATTACGCCGATAAAAACCTGCTGCTTGTCAGCGTTTTGAAGGGTTCTGTCGTCTTTATGGCAGACCTTATGCGCGCCATTACGATTCCGGCCCGCATCGATTTCATGTGCGTTTCGAGCTACGGCTCCGGCACGAAGACCTCCGGCGTTGTCAAGATCATCAAGGACCTCGACATCAACCTGAAGGGCTATGATATCGTGATTGTTGAGGATATTCTCGACAGTGGCAAGACGCTGCACTACCTTGTAAACCTTTTGAAAAGCCGCGAGCCGAACAGCATTGAGATCTGCACGCTGTTCGATAAGCCGGAGCGCCGCGAGGTGGAGGTCTACGCAAAATACAAGGGCTGCGATATTCCCGATGCGTTCATCGTGGGCTATGGTCTCGATTTTGATGAGAAGTACAGAAACCTGCCGTTTGTCGGCGTTTTGAAACCTGAAGTCTACGGTGAAGGCTAAGCTTCCGTTTTGATAAAAAAGTTTCTGTTTCTATTTAAGGATACACTTTGTATCCAATTTGATTTCCGGGAGGTCGGAACTTGAACAGCAACAACAAAAAAATCATTCGCAATCTTTTGATCTACCTCGGCATTCCGATTTTGCTCGTCGTGCTGCTTTTGCTTCTGTTTGACCGCGGGGCAGACCAGACGGGGCTGAAATACTCCGATGTGCTGTCTTACTTTGAAGACGGCAAGGTGAGCGCATACTCGCTGAACCTGGGCACGGGCGAGATGAAGCTGACCGTGACAGAGGACAGCAGCAAAAAGGAATCCGTTGTGCGCTACACGGTGCCGAACGTGAACCTGTTCTACAACGACGTTTCGGACTACATCAAGTCGTATAACGAGGAACATCCGAATAACCGCATGACGCAGGATGTCATCCGCCCGGCGGAGACGAGCTGGCTTGTCAGCCTCATTCCGACGTTGCTGATGATCGCGCTGCTTGTGGCGTTCTGGGTATTCATGATGAAGCGCATGGGCGGCGGCGGAGCCGGAAACCAGATGAATTTCGGCAAAGCGAAAGTCAAGCAGATAAACGACGAAAAGCGCCGCACGACGTTTGCGGACGTGGCGGGCGCGGACGAAGAAAAGGAAGAGCTGCGCGAAATTGTGGAGTTCTTAAAACGTCCGAATAAGTATAACGAGCTCGGTGCGCGCATTCCGAAGGGCGTGCTGCTCGTTGGCCCTCCGGGCACCGGTAAAACGCTTTTGGCGCGCGCCGTTGCAGGCGAAGCCGGCGTGCCGTTCTTCTCCATTTCGGGTTCCGACTTCGTGGAGATGTTCGTCGGCGTCGGTGCATCGCGTGTGCGTGACCTGTTCGACAAAGCCAAGAAAAACCACCCGTGCATCATCTTCATCGATGAAATCGATGCCGTGGGCCGCCAGCGCGGTGCGGGTCTCGGCGGCGGCCACGACGAACGTGAGCAGACGCTGAACCAGCTGCTCGTTGAGATGGACGGCTTCGGCGCGAACGAGGGTGTCATCATGATTGCGGCAACGAACCGCCCGGATATTCTGGACCCGGCTTTGATGCGTCCCGGCCGTTTCGACCGCCAGGTGATGGTGGGCTACCCGGATGTGCGCGGCAGAGAGGATATTCTGCGCGTACACGCAAAGGGCAAGCCGCTTGCACCGGATGTTGACCTTTCCACCATTGCAAAATCCACCGCCGGCTTTACCGGTGCAGACCTTGAGAACCTCTTAAACGAAGCGGCGCTGCTTGCAGCCCGCAAGGACCACAAGTCCATCACGATGGAGGAAATCGAGGAAGCGACGATCAAGGTCGTTGTCGGCACCGAAAAGAAGAGCCGCGTGATGACGAACAAAGAGAAGAAGCTGACCGCGTACCACGAGGCAGGACACGCCATTGCGACGTACTTCTGCGATTCGCAGGACCCGGTGCACCAGATTTCCATCATCCCGCGCGGCATGGCAGGCGGCTACACGATGCACCTGCCGACGGAGGATAAGTCCTACCAGAGCCGCAACGAGATGCGCGAAGAGCTCATCGTGCTGCTGGGCGGCCGTGTGGCGGAAGCCTTGGTGCTTGACGATATTTCCACGGGCGCATCGAACGACATTGAGCGCGCCACGAAGATCGTCCGCGCGATGGTCACAAAGTACGGCATGAGCGACCGTCTTGGTCCGATTACGTATGGTGCGGACAGCAGCAATCCGTTCCTCGGCAAGGAGATGGGTCATGTCTCGAACTATTCCGAGGAGACCGCCGCGGAGATTGACGAGGAGATTAAGTCCATCATCTGCGACGCGTACGATAAGACGAAGAAGGTGCTCTCCGAACACATTGACCTGCTGCACCGTTTGGCGGGTGTGCTGTTTGAGCGCGAAAAGCTGGACGCCGACGAGTTCCTTGACGTGATGAACGGCAAGCTGCTGCCGAGCGCACAGACTGCCGCTGCGGGCATCATCCCGGCAGAAGCGGCAGCGCCGGAAACGACAGAGCTGCCGACCGAAGCGCAGACGGAACCGGACGCGAACACGAACGAATAATTTTTTGACGAAAGGGAATGTGCTCATTTACATTCCCTTTACGTTTGTTTATGGGCAATCCCGTGCGGGTATTATTTTGCCCGCTTGAGGAAAGGAACATGGTGAATGGCTAAAAAGCAAACCTACGGCAACGACAGCATCAAAAGTCTGAAGGGCGCGGACCGTGTACGTCTGCGTCCGGCGGTCATATTCGGCTCAGACGGTCTCGACGGCTGCGAGCACGCGATTTTTGAGATCCTCTCGAACTCCATTGATGAGGCGCGCCAGGGCTACGGCAAGGAGATCACCGTCACGCGCTATGCCGACCATTCCGTTGAGGTGGAAGACCACGGCCGCGGTATCCCGGTGGATTACAACAAGCGCGAAGAGCGCTACAACTGGGAGCTTGTGTTCTGCGAGATGTATGCGGGCGGCAAGTATAATAACAATGACGGCGGCAACTACGATTACGCGCTGGGCCTGAATGGTCTCGGTCTGTGCGCTACGCAGTATGCCTCCGAATACATGGACGCGGATATTCGCTACGACGGCTTCCGCTATACGCTGCACTTTGAGCACGGTGAGAACGTAGGCGGGCTCAATAAGGAGCCTTACGGCAAGAAGGCCACGGGCTCGCGTATCCGCTGGAAGCCGGATATCAAGGTGTTTACGGACATTGACGTGCCGGCGGACTATTACACGGACATCATCAAGCGGCAGGCCATCGTCAACGCGGGCGTGAAGTTTATTTTCAAAAATGAAGTTTCGCCGCGCAAATTCGAGACGACGGAATTCTGCTACGAAAACGGCATTTTAGATCATGTGCGCGAGCTGGTGGGCGAAGATGCGCTGACCTCCGTGCAGTTCTGGCAGTCCGAAAAGCGCGTGCGCGACCGCGAAGACCTGCCGCTTTACAATGTGAAGATCAACGCCGCGGTAGCATTTTCCAACCGCGTGCATTTGACGGAATACTACCACAACTCGAGCTGGCTGGAATACGGCGGCGCGCCGGACAAGGCTGTGCAGAACGCGTTCGTGTACCAGATTGACGCGTATTTGAAGCAGAACGGCAAGTATAATAAATCCGAAAGCAAAATTAAATTTCAGGACGTGGAGGATTGCCTTGTTATCGTCATGTCCTCGTTTTCCACGATGACCTCCTATGAGAACCAGACAAAGAAGGCCATCAACAACAAGGGTATTCAGGAAGCGATGGTGGAGATGCTCCGCCATAATCTCGAAATTTATTTCATCGAAAACCCCATTGAGGCGGAGAAAATCGGCGCACAGGTGCTTATCAACAAGCGCTCCCGCGAGGACGCCGAAAAAACGCGCCTCAACTTAAAGGGCAAGCTGACGGCCAAAATGGATATCACGGGGCGCGTGGCGAAGTTTGTGGACTGCCGCAGCAAGGATGTTTCCGAGCGTGAGATTTTTATCGTGGAGGGCGATTCCGCTCTCGGTGCGGTCAAGCAGGCGCGCGACCCGAACTATCAGGCCGTGATGCCGATCCGCGGCAAAATTCTGAACTGCCTGAAAGCGGATTACGACAAGATTTTCAAAAGTGAGATCATCACCGATCTCATTAAGGTGCTCGGCTGCGGCGTGCAGGTAAAGTCGAAGGCGAACAAGTCCATTGCGTCGTTCGACATCAACGCGCTGCGCTGGAGCAAGATCATCCTGTGCACCGATGCCGACGTGGACGGCTTCCAGATCCGCACGCTGCTGCTGACGATGCTGTACCGTTTGACGCCGCAGCTCATCGAAGAGCACAAGGTGTTCATTGCGGAATCGCCGCTTTATGAAATTACGGCGAAGGACAAGACGTATTTTGCGTACAACGAGCGTGAAAAGGACGAGTTTTTGATGCAGCTTGAGGGCCAGAAGTTTACGATTCAGCGCTCGAAAGGTCTGGGTGAAAACGACCCGGACATGATGAACCTGACGACGATGAACCCGAAAACGCGCAGGCTGATTCAGGTGAAGCCTGGCGATGCCGAAATGACGGCGCAGATGTTTGATATCCTGCTGGGCGATAATCTTACGGGCCGTAAGGACTACATTGCGACCCACGGCAGCGAGTACCTCGATGACCTCGATATTTCTTAAAGCTCTGACGAAAGGAAGCGTAAAGCATGGCAAGAAAAAAACAGCCGAAAAGAGAAAATACGCCGAAGATGCAGGGCTTTATTGCGGGCGCGGGTGAAATTCAGGCGCAGGACATCAACGACACGCTGCGGCAGAACTACATGCCGTATGCGATGAGCGTGATTATGTCCCGTGCCATCCCGGAGATTGACGGCTTTAAGCCCTCGCACAGAAAGCTTCTCTATACGATGTACAAAATGAACCTGCTCGGCTCGGCGCGCACGAAAAGCGCGAACATCGTCGGTCAGACGATGAAGCTGAACCCGCATGGCGACAGTGCGATTTACGACACGATGGTGCGTCTTTCCCGCGGCTACGAGGCGCTTTTGCACCCCTATGTAGACTCTAAGGGCAACTTCGGTAAGTTTTATTCCCGTGACATGGCGTGGGCGGCTTCCCGTTACACGGAAGCGCGCCTTGACCCCATCTGCCGCGAGCTGTTCCGCGATATCGACAAGGACACCGTGGATTTTGTCGACAATTACGACAGTACGATGAAAGAGCCAACGCTGCTGCCGGCGGCGTTCCCCTCGGTGCTCGTCAACGCAAACACGGGTATTGCGGTCGGCATGGCGTCGTCCATTTGCCCGTTTAACCTCGCCGAAGTGTGCACCACGGCGGCGGAGCTCATCCGTGACCCGAAGCATGACATTTTTACGACGATGCAGGCGCCGGACTTCCCGGGCGGCGGGCAGATTATTTTCGACCGCGCGGCGATGGAGCAAATCTACAAAACAGGCCGCGGCAGCATCAAGGTGCGCTCGCGCTACACGTATGATAAATCCGCAAACTGCATCGATATTACCCAGATTCCGCCGACAACGACCATTGAAGCCATTGTGGAAAAGGTCATCGACCTTGTGAAGCAGGGCAAGGTGAAAGAAATCACCGACATTCGAGACGAGACGGGTCTGGACGGACTCAAAATCACGATCGACTTGAAGCGCGGCGCAGACCCCGATAAGCTGATGCAGCGGTTGTTCCGCATGACGACGCTGGAGGACAGCTTCTCCTGCAATTTTAACGTGCTCATCGCGGGTATTCCGCGTGTGCTGGGTGTGCGTGAGCTCTTTGAGGAGTGGACGGCGTTCAGAATGGAATGCGTCCGCCGCAGAACGCACTACGACCTCACGAAGAAGAAAGAGAAGCTGCATCTGCTCTACGGCCTCAAGGCAATCTTACTCGACATCGATAAAGCCGTGCGCATTGTGCGTGAGACCGAGGAAGAAAGCGAAGTTGTGCCGAACCTCATGATCGGCTTTGGCATCGACGAAATTCAGGCCGAATATGTAGCGGAAATCCGTTTGCGCCATTTAAACCGCGAGTTTATCTTAAAGCGCACCGAAGAGGTGAACAGCTTAGAGGAAGAAATTCGTGACCTTGAGGCAATTTTGGCCTCAAAAACGCGCATTAAGACGATTATTGTGCGCGAGCTGAATGAAATCGCGCAGAAGTACGGCCAGCCGCGCCGCAGCCATATTTTGTACGCGGAGGAAATTGCCGAAGAAGAGCCCGTGGAGACTGTGCCGGATTACCCGGTGAACCTGTTTTTCACGAAAGAAGGCTACTTTAAGAAGATCACCCCGCTTTCCCTGCGCATGGGCGGCGACCAAAAGCTGAAAGAGGGCGACGAGATCGCCCAACAGATGGAATCGACAAACGCGGCAGAGCTTTTGTTCTTCTCCGACAAAGCGCAGGTCTATAAACTGAAAGCGGCGGATTTTGCCGACACCAAAGCGAGCGTGATGGGCGAATACGTGCCTGCGCGCGTGCAGATGGACGAGGGCGAAAGCGCTGCGTACATGGCTGTAACGACCGACTTTAAGGGCTATATGCTGTTTGTTTTCGATAACGGCAAGGTCGCCAAGGTGGAGCTTTCCGCGTACTACACGAAGACGAACCGCAGAAAGCTCATTAACGCGTATTCCGACAAGGCCCCGCTTGCGGCGGCGCTGCAAATTTTGGAAGACTGCGATGTGTTGCTGACGTCCTCAAGCGGCAGACGACTGCTCATGAACACGGCGCTCATCGCCCCGAAGACGACAAAGAGCACGCAGGGCGTGGCGGTGATGAATCTGAAAAAAGGCCAACGCATTACGGACGCGCATATCTATCAAGAAGACGAGCTGCAGAACCCGTCGCGGTACAGAAAGAAGATTCCGGCGCTCGGCGCACTGCCGAACGGAGAGGAGGGCGGCGAGCAGATTTCGCTGTAAAAAATCAGCCCTCCGGCAAGACCGTTTGGCGTTCCGTTTGTGCAGGCGTGTGGCCTGCGCGGCGGAGCGTTCAGTCCTACTGAAGGGCGGGCAGCATACAGTCCGCACCATGGACTGCGCCGCCCGCCCGGGAAAGACCCCGCTCGTGTGACGCGAAAGTGCGGTTTTGCCGCACGGTCCGTTTTGGCGCGCACAAACGCCTGACTGTGACTGCCTTGGTATCAGTATGGACGCAGGACGGCGGAATATGCAGGAAAAAAGCAAAAAATCCTGTTGCAAAATCCCGCTTTGTATGGTATCATAATTAAGCTACGAATGAAATTAGCGTTAAGTCTCTTGAAGAGGAGGTAAAATATATGGGTGCTGTTGAAATTATTTTCGGTATTGTTCTGCTTCTTTTCGCACTGGCGATCATCATTGTCGTACTGTTGCAGGAAGGCCATCAGCAGAGCCTCGGCGCGATTACCGGCGGCGCGGATACGTTCCTTTCCAAGAATAAGGCGCGTTCCATGGATGCGTTCCTTGCTCGTTGGACAAAGTTCATTGCGATCGGCTTCTTTGTGCTGGTCCTTGTGATCAACATCATTATGTATTTCACAAAGTAAGTCAATACTTGCGGAAATGCGCCTCGCTTTTCGATGGGTCTCCATTCGGAATGCGGGGCTTTTGTTTTTATAAATCAGGCTTTAGGAGGGAATATCATGTTTGAAGAGATTGAACGCCTCACCCGCGCGCTGTGCGCAGAGCACGGCACATCCGGCTGTGAGGGCGACGTGTTCAAAGTTGCGAAAAAGGAGCTCGGCTTCTGCAAAGAGGTGCGTGAGAACGAGCTTAGCGGCGTTGTGGGCATTTTCGGCGATTTGAGTTCTAAGCGCCGCATTTTGCTGGACGCGCACATTGACCAGATCGGTATGATCGTGACGGACATTGACGAAAACGGCTTTCTGCATGTGACGAATGTGGGCGGTGTGGACCGCCGCACGCTGCCGGGCAGCCCCGTTACCGTGTTCGGCACAGAGACCGTCACGGGCATCGGCTGCACGCTGCCGCCGCACCTTGCAAAGGGCGATGATAAGATAAAGCCCGTTGCGGAGCAGTGCATTGACTTAGGGCTTCCGAAAGAGGAAGTGGAGAAGCTTGTCGCTGTCGGCGACCGCGCCGCACTGACGCGCCCGCTGAAAAAGCTCATGGGCAACCGCATCACGGGCACGGCGCTCGACGACCGTGCGGGCTGCGCGTGCGTCATCCGCGCCGCACAGCTTGCAAATGAACAGAATCCTGATTGCTGCGTTATGGTGCTGTGCTCCACAAAGGAGGAGGTCGGCGGGCAGGGCGCGCAGGTCTCTGCGTATGCACTTGAGCCCACCGAGGCCATTGCCGTGGACGTTTCATTCGCAAAGCAGCCGGACGCGGAGAGCATGCTTACCGCGGAGCTCGGCAAAGGGCCGATGATCGGCTTCTCCGCGGCGCTGGACAGAAAAATCAGCAAAAAGCTTGTCGAGCTCGCAAAGCGCGAAAATATCCCGTATCAGCTGGAAGCCATGGGCGGCAGAACGGGTACGAACTGCGACGAGATCAGCACCACCCGCGGCGGCGTGCGCACGGGGCTCATCTCCGTGCCGCAGCGCAACATGCACACCCCGGCGGAGATCTGCGATTTTGAGGATATGGAGAACATCGCAAAGCTCATCGCGGCGTATATCACGGATAAGGAGGCGCAGCCGAATGCTTAACTATGAAATTCTGGAAAAGCTTACCCGCACCATCGGTGTTTCCGGCGAGGAAGACGATGTGCGCAGCGTGATCTTAAGTGAAATTGAGCCGTATGCGGACGAGATTCACATTTCGCCGCTCGGCAACATTCTGGCGTTTAAAAAGGGCGAAAAGCGTCCCGAGAAGAAGCTGATGCTCTGCGCTCACATGGACGAAGTGGGCTTTGTCATCACAAACATCACGGAAAACGGCCTTTTGAAGTTCACGACGGTCGGCAATATCCGCCCGGAGGTGCTCTCCGGCCGCGATGTGCTGGTGGGCGGCAAAACGCCGGGTGTCATCTGCGCAAAGCCGGTGCATTTGCTCAAGGGCGACGAATTTGAAAAGCCCGTGCCCGTGAACGAACTCGCCATCGACATCGGCGCAGATACACGTGAGCAAGCCGAGACATTGGTGCAGATTGGCGACAACGCGTGCTTTGTGCCGTTCTTTGAGCACGTGCACGGTACGGTGAAGGCGAAGGCGCTCGATGACCGCGTGGGTTGCTTTGCGCTTATCACGCTGATGCAGCGCCCGCTCGAATACGACACGTATTTCGTCTTCTCCACGCAGGAGGAGATTGGCCTGCGCGGCGCGGGCACGGCGGCGTATATTCTGGAGCCCGATGCGGCGCTTGTGCTGGAGGGCACGACGGCGGGCGATATTCCCGGTGTGAGCCCGACGGACGCAGCGTGCAAAATGGGCGGCGGCGCAGTCATTTCCCTTACGGATATGCGTACCGTTTACCCGAAGGATTATTTCCGCCGCGCGATGGCGCTCGGTAAAGAAAACAATATTCCGGTGCAGCCGAAGACCGTGCGCGCCGGCGGCACAGACGCGGGCACCATTCACGTTTCCCGCGGCGGCGTGAAGACGCTGACAATCTCGCACCCGTGCCGCTATATCCACAGCGCGATCGCGATGACGACCGAAAAGGACATAGAGGCGGTCATTGACCTGACGGCGCTGATGATGGCGGAAATTTCCGGCGGCAAGCTGTAATGATCCGTCTTGCGGAAAAGTTAGAAGCGCTCTCTATGCCGTGCGTGAGTTCTCCGTTTGGCTGCCAAATCCGGTCTAAAGCGCAGGCGTATGGGTTTGATAAACCCTTTGCGCAGTTTTGGACGGACGGGGAAGCCGCCTACGGAAAAACGGACGGCTCCGTCTGCATTGCGGGAGAAATCACCGACGCGGACGAGACACGTGCGTTTTTGCGTGCGGTGGGCACAAATGAAGTCGTGTGCAGCGCGGAGAATGCCGAAAAGCTGGGGCTAAACATCACCGAAAGCGGCACGATTTTGCAAAAAGTGCTGCGAAATGAGACTGTGCAGCCTGCGGAGGAAATTTCTCCGAGAGAGATTTATGCTGTGCTGAAAGCAAACGGCATGGTGGGGGAGTTCGAGCCGTTTTACCTCGATTTATCCCACCGCATGCGGCACGGCACGGTGCGCTGCGCGGGTGTTTCGGCAGATGGGAAGACCGTCGCAGTGGCTGCAGCAGTGCTCGGCGAAAGCGCGAGCCTCATTTCTGCTGTGGCGGTGCTGCCGGAATTTCACCGCAGGGGGCTTGGCACGGCGGTTGTCCGAAAAATGGAGCGAATGCTGCCGAGCGGCACGGTGTATATTCTGCGCGAAGAAAGCAAAAACGAGGCGTTTTATGACGCTTTGGGCTATAAACCGTGCGGCGCATGGGCGCAGGGAAAATTATGCAATTAAAATAATTCAGATAAAGGAAGGCTTTTGCGTTTGCGAAAGCGGGTTTACTATGTACGAGTTTTTTAAAATTGATGACCGCGTGCTGAAGGCGGCGGAGGAAGCGGAGCAGAAGGCTGCGCCGTACCTTGCGAAAATTTCCGAAACACAGCGGTATAATCAGGAGAAGATGCAGGCTGCGTTCATGCAGGCAGGTGTCAGCGAGAGTCACTTTGTGGCAACGACAGGCTACGGCTATGGCGACCGCGGCCGCGACGTGCTGGACGAAGTGTACGCGCGTGCCCTCGGTGCGGAGGATGCGCTGTGCCGCTATAATTTTGTCAGCGGCACGCATACGCTTACCGTAGCGCTTTTTGGCGTTCTGCGCCCGGGCGACACGATGCTGAGCGTTACCGGCATGCCGTATGATACGCTGCGCGGCGTGATCGGCATTACGGGCGACGGCAACGGCTCATTAAAGGAGTTTGGCATAAACTACGAGCAGCTTGACCTGCTGCCGGACGGCACGCCTGACTATGACGGCATGAAGACGGCCATCACGCCGAAGCACCGCATGGTGTACATTCAGCGCTCCCGCGGGTACAGCCTGCGCCCGTCCCTGACGGTGGAGGAGATCGAGCGCATTGTAAAGATCGCAAAGCGCCGTGCGCCGGACTGCATTGTCATGGTGGATAACTGCTACGGCGAGTATGTGCAGAAAATGGAGCCGACGGCTGTAGGCGCAGACCTTATGGCGGGTTCGCTCATCAAAAATCCGGGCGGCGGCATTGCGCCGACGGGCGGCTACATTGCAGGCCGCCGCGACCTTATTGAAAGCTGCGCGTATCGCCTGACGACCCCGGGTACGGGTCGTGAGATCGGCTGCACGCTCGGCAACAACCGCGAGCTTTTCATGGGCACGTTCCACGCGCCGAACGTCACGGGTGAAGCCTTAAAGACCGCTGTGTTCACGGCGGCGCTGTTTGAGGGCTTCGGTTTTGACGTGACCCCGCGCTACGATGAGCCGCGCGCGGATATTATTCAGGCGGTGCAGCTGCGCGAGCGCGAGGCGCTGTGCGCATTTATCCGCGGCATTCAGCAGGGCGCGCCGGTCGATTCCTTCGTTGTGCCGAAGCCGAGCCCCATGCCGGGCTACGACTGCGACGTCATCATGGCGTCCGGCTCGTTCACGTTTGGCTCGTCCATTGAACTTTCTGCGGACGCACCGCTGCGTGAGCCGTTTGCGGCATGGATGCAGGGCGGTGTGAACTTCAACAGCGGCCGCCTCGGTGCGATTTTGGCGGCACAGTCCATGCTGAACGCGGGCTTTTTGAATCTCTGAATTATAAATTTTCGGCGGCAGGCTTCGGTTTGCCGCTTTTTTTGTTGTCAATTTATCCGGAAGATAAAACTTTTATCTTCCTTTTTGAATTAAACCGTGCTATACTTTTTTTAACAACTTTTTAGGGGTGTTACCATGAGAGACAGAAAAAAGGCGCAGGCTTTGGCGCACGAGCTTGTTTCCAAAATGACGATAGAGGAACGCGCTTCACAGCTGAAATTTGATGCGCCGCCCGTTGAACGGCTGGGCGTTCCGGCGTACAACTGGTGGAACGAAGCGCTGCACGGCGTGGCGCGCGCCGGCACGGCGACGATGTTTCCGCAGCCCGTTGCTATGGCGAGCATGTTTGACCCGGAGATGATCCGAAAAATCGGCGATGTCGTTGCGACGGAGGCCCGCGCGAAGTATAACGAAGCTTCTAAGCACGGCGACCGCGATATTTATAAGGGCCTCACGTTCTGGTCGCCGAATATCAACCTGTTCCGTGACCCGCGCTGGGGCAGAGGGCAGGAGACGTACAGCGAAGACCCGTACCTCACGGCGCGGCTCGGCGTGGCGTACATCAAGGGCTTGCAGGGTGACGGGAAATATTTGAAGGTCGCGGCGTGCGCGAAGCACTATGCTGTGCACAGCGGCCCGGAGGCCATTCGCCACGAATTTGACGCCGAGGTGAGCCGGAAGGATTTGTGGGAGACGTATCTGCCCGCGTTTGAAGCCGCTGTGAAAGAGGGCGAAGTGGAGGCCGTGATGGGCGCATACAACCGCACGCTCGGCGAGCCGTGCTGCGGCAGTGACCTGCTCATCCGCAAAATTCTGCGCGGCAAGTGGGGCTTTCAGGGACACTTTGTCTCCGACTGCTGGGCGATTTCCGATTTTCACCTGCACCACCACATCACGACCACCGCGCCGGAATCCGCTGCGCTCGCCATTAAGATGGGCTGTGACGTAAACTGCGGCAACACATATCTGCATTTGCTGCGCGCGCTCGAGGGCGGGCTCATCACCGAGGACGACATCACGACGGCGGCGGAGCGGCTCTTTACCACGCGTTTTATGCTCGGCGAGTTTGACGAGAACTGCGAATACAACTCCATTCCCTATGAGGTCGTGGAGTGCCCGGAGCATTTGGCGCTCAGCGAGGAAGCCGCGCGCAGAAGCGTTGTGCTGCTGAAAAACGACGGTATTTTGCCGCTTGATAAAGCGAAAATCAAGACGATCGGCGTCATCGGCCCGAATGCGAACGACCGCATGGCGCTTATCGGCAACTACCACGGCACGGCGTCAAGATATATCACGGTGCTGGAGGGCATTCAGGACTATGTAGGCGACGACGTGCGCGTACTGTACGCCGAGGGTTGCCACCTCTATAAAGACCGCGTGGAGGGGTTGGGCCTGCCCGGCGACCGCCTTTCCGAAGCCGAGACCGTGGCGGAGCACAGCGACGTTGTGGTGCTGGTGACGGGCCTCAATGAAAATCTTGAGGGCGAGGAGATGGACCAGAGCAATTCTGTCGGCTCCGGCGACAAGGCGAATTTGCTGCTGCCCGCGCCGCAGAGAAAGCTGATGGAGATTGTCGCGAAGACCGGCAAGCCCGTCATTCTCATCAATATGACCGGCAGCGCCATGGATTTGCGCTTTGCGCAGGAAAGCTTCTCCGCCGTAGTGCAGGGCTGGTATCCGGGTGCACGCGGCGGCAAGGCGATTGCGGAGCTTTTGTTCGGCAAGTATTCCTTCAGCGGCAAGCTGCCCGTGACGTTTTATAACGACTCCGACGAGCTGCCCGCGTTTACGGATTACGCGATGGAAAACCGCACGTACCGCTACTTTACGGGCGGCGTGCTGTATCCGTTCGGCTATGGCCTCACTTACGGTAAAACGGAAGTGACGAAAGCCGAAATGCGTGATGACGGCGAGCACTATACGATTACGGCGACGGTCAAAAATGAGGGCTGTGCCGTGCATGAGATTTTGCAGGTCTATGTGCGTGACAATGAATCAGAATTCGCGGTGCGCAACCACAGCCTTTGTGCGTTTAAGGCGGTTTCACTCGGTGCAAATGAGACGTGTGATGTCGAGATCACCGTGCCGAAGGCCGCGCTTGAAATTGTGGACGACACCGGCACGCGCCGCGTAGACAGCCGCAGCTTCACGTTCTTCGTCGGCACCTCGCAGCCGGATGACCGCAGCGCGGAGCTGCTTGGCACCCGCCCGGTTGCGGTAGAACTCAAGCTGTAATAAAGTAAATGCAAACGACCCTTTCGCGGCAATTTGCCCACCGAAGGGGTCGTTTTGTCTGTGCCTTTTTAAGACTTTCCATTTACAAAATTTGCCGAAAGTTGTATACTGATACTGCTATTTTTTAATTCGGAAAGGCAAAAGTATGGCTGCAGATATAAAGAAAAACGATGATTTTTCAAAGGGACCGATTTCCAAAACGATCCTGCGCCTTGCGGTGCCGATGGTGCTGGCGCAGTTTGTGAACGTCTTATATAATATCGTAGACCGCATGTATATCGGGCATATTTCCGATACATCGGTGGATGCGCTGACGGGCGTCGGCGTGACGTTTCCGATTTTACTGATGGTGACGGCGTTTGCGAATTTATTCGGCTCGGGCGGTACGCCGTTGTTTTCTATGGCGCGCGGTGCGGCACAGCAGGGCGGCGAAGAGGGCGAAAAGCAGCGTGAGCGCGCCGCAGACGTGATGAACAACACGTTCTCGATGCTCATTATTACGGGCGTAATTTTGTGCATTGCGGTGCTGCTCGTCAAAAAGCCGGTGCTGTATCTCTTCGGCGCGAGCGACGCGACGTACCCTTATGCGGACAGCTATCTTTCGATTTACATGCTCGGCAGTGTATTCATGATGGTCTCGCTTGGCATGAACGGGTTCATCAATGCGCAAGGCTTTGCGAACCGCGGCATGCTGACGGTTGTTATCGGCGCAGTGGTGAACATTGCGCTTGACCCGCTGTTTATTTTTGTGTTCGACATGGGTGTGCAGGGCGCGGCGCTTGCAACGGTGCTTTCGCAGCTCGTTTCCGCCGTGTGGGTGGTGCGCTTCCTGCTCGGTAAGCGTACGCTGTTTCGTTTGGAGTTAAAGCGCATGCGCCCGCAGGCAAAGCTCATCGGCAAGATCACCTCGCTTGGCATTTCGGGCTTTATCATGGGCTTTACGTCGAGCGCTGTGCAGGTGGCGTGCAACGCGATGCTCTCGCAACACGGAGGCGACCTGTTCGTCGCGGTCATGACGGTCATCAACTCCATTCGCGAAGTGACATATACGCCGGTAAACGGTGTGACATCTGCCGCGGCGCCGGTGGTCAGCTTCAACTACGGCGCACAGAAATATAAGCGCGTGCGCGGCGTGATTGTGTTCACGACGGTCGTTTCATTCAGCTATATGGTGCTTGTATGGCTCGTGCTAAGGCTGTTCCCACACGTGTTTATTCAGCTTTTTAACGGCGACCCGCAGTTGCTCGAAACATGCACGCACGCCATGCACATTTATTTCTTCGGGTGCTTTATGATGGCGCTGCAAATGTCGGCGCAGTATGTTGTGCAGGCGATGGGTCGCGCAAAGCAGGCGATTTTCTTTTCGCTGCTCCGCAAGGTCATCATCGTCATTCCGTTGACGTTTTTGCTGCCGCAGATCCCCGCTGTCGGTGTGGACGGTGTGTTCTGGGCGGAGGTTATCTCGAACTTTGTGGGCGGCGGCGCGTGCTACATTACGATGCTGTGCACCGTCTGGCGCGAATTAAAACACAAAGAAATGGGCGAGCTTGCACAGGCGAAAAAGTAAAAAGAACGGAGCCGCGCATGGGTGATAAACCTGTGCGGCTCCGTTTTTTGTATGCGGCTTATTCTGCGGTGTCGGGTGAAGGGGCGGTGCTTTCTGTGCCGCTTGCATCGCTTTCGGAAGCGGTCGGCTCTGCGGCGGGGTAATCGAACGCGCCCAGCACATCGCCGGTCGTTTCGTCTTTTACGGTGAAGTGCACCGCGAAGCTTTCTGCGTCCTCGCCCGTAAACGCTGCGTAGAGCAGCGCGGGAATGTACACGGCCTGCGCAGCGGCGTTGTCGCGCTCCGGTTTATACAGGTCTTTGGTGCTCAGAATTTCGGCGCTGCGGCCGTCTTCGGAAAGCGTGACGCTTTTTATAAACGGCCACGTGCCGTCCTCCGGCAAAGCGATGATCTGCTCGTGCAGACTTTCCTTCAGCGCGGCGCAGACGGCATCGCGCTCGTCTTTTGTCATTTCTACCGTGCAGGAGCCGTCATCATTTGTGGTGACGTTTGTAAGCCCCAGCCGGTGCGCCGCGGCGGTGATGTCGAGCCCTGTGCGGCGCAGGGTGTCCTTGGAGATCTGCACGGTGTAATCCCGCTGCGGTTCGGAAGACGCGGCGGCAGGCGCTTCGCTTGCCGTTTCGGTCTGCCCGCCGCACGATGCCGAGGAAAGGATGAGTGCCGCCGCGAGCAGAAGCGCCGCCAAAAGCCGTTTTGCGTTTCTCATTTTGAACACCTCTTTATGAGCTTATCTTAAACTATATCATACCGTATTCGGCGAAAAAAGTCAAAAGAATCAAAAAGCTGTTCAAAGTCGGAACTTTTTCACAAAAATATGTGGAAACAGAAGGAAAAACATGGTATACTGAAACCGATCATGCAGGGAATGGAGGGATCCGATTGACCGGTGCGATTTTAGGAGACATTGCCGGCTCGCGGTTTGAGTTCAGCAAACCGAGCGGGTTCAACTATAAAAAGGTGGAGCTTTTTGGAAACAACTGCTTTTTCACGGACGATACGGTGCTGACCATCGCGACGAAATACGCGCTTTTAAATGACATCAGCTATGCAAGGGCTTATGGCAAATTCGGGCGTATGTACAGAGACGTGGGGTACGGCACGATGTTTCAGCGCTGGCTGGACGGACATGCCGAAACGGGCTACGGCAGCTTTGGCAACGGCGCGGCCATGCGCGTCAGCTACATCGCTTACCACTTTGATACGCTGGAGAAGGTGGAGGAAGAAGCGAAAAACAGCGCCATGTGCACACACAACCACATAGAGGGCCTGAAAGCCGCCGTTGCGACCGCGGGGCTCATTTACCTTGCGCTGCACGGCGAGCGCAAAAAGGACCTGAAAAAATACTTTAACAAAGAGTTTGAATACCCCGTGCATAAGCCGCTGTGGGCGTACCGGCCGAAGGCGAAGTTTGATGCTACGGCGGAGGGGACCATGCCGCTTGCGTTCCGCTGCTTTATGGAAAGCGAGGATTGGGAAAGTTGCATCCGCAATGTGTTCAGCGTGAAGTGCGACACCGACACCGTGGCGTGCATTGCGGGCGGCATTGCGGGCGCATACTATAAGCGGACGGTGGAAAACGAAAAGGATCTTTTAAAACGCTACCTTATCAAGCCCGATAAGCGCAAGGTTGGCGAGTTTGACCGCTTTTTATACGATTGGGCTACAAAGTAACATTTCCGCATATATTTGAATTTCGGTTTTGAAAAACCGCCTGTGTTTTTTTGAAGCGGGCGGAGCGACGCAGGGATCGCCGCGATTTTTAAGGGAAAGGGTTTATCAGAACATGATTATTGACACATATCAGTCCGGCGCCGTGATGCGTATTTTGCAAAGCGGCAAAATTTACCGCGCAAGCCCCAGTATTTCGTTTAAAAAGGAGTACGCCGCGCTCATCGATATGCTCGACCTGCACTGCGAGTGTCCTATTTTCGGCGTGGTGCGCGGCAGAAAGCAGAATACCGGTGGACGCGTTTCGGGTGCGGTGCGCATCCGTCTCAATGTGCCGCGCGAATACGTGAAGCTGACCGAGTACACCGACTGGGCGGATTTTCTCGACAACTTCAAATACACGAACCCGAACGATTATTCCACCATCATCGTCGGCAGCTTGGATGTGAAGTCTTCGGATCATCTCCGTGTGGTGGAGAGCCTTAAGCACCAGCGGCATCTGTTCCAGTACAAAATGCCGCAGGCGATTTTGGAGTATATTGACCCGAAATGGGTGGTACGGTATAAAGTCATCACAAACACAAGAGAGCAGGAGGACCGCAAGGAGCACCGGCTCAATTTCTTCCGTTGGTAAGGAGGGCTTGAACTTGAAAATCGGTCAATACATTTTATCGCTTGACCAGGGTACGACCAGTTCGCGCGCCGTGTTGTTTGACGCTTTGGGCGGCATTGCGGGCATGGGACAGCGCGAATTTACGCAGATTTACCCGCAGCCCGGCTATGTGGAGCACGATGCCGTGGAGATCTTGCAGACGCAGCTTTACGCCATGCGGCAGGCGGTGCATGAGGCGGAGATCACCGCGGAGGACATCGCTGCCATCAGCATCACGAATCAAAGAGAGACCACCGTGGCGTGGGACAGCGAGACGGGTATCCCGATCTGCAACGCCATTGTGTGGCAGTGCCGCCGCACCGCGCCGGAATGCGAGCGGTTAACAGCCGAGGGACTTGAGGAGTACATTCATAAAACGACGGGACTCATCATCGACCCGTATTTTTCCGGCACCAAAATGAAGTGGATTTTGGATAACGTGCCGAAGGCCAAAGTGCTCGCGAAGGAGCATCGCCTGCGCTTCGGTACCATTGATACGTGGCTCATTTATTCGCTCACGGAGGGCGAAAGCTATGTGACGGACGTGACGAACGCTTCGCGCACCATGCTGTTTGACATTCAAAAGCTTGATTGGGACGAGAAAATGCTGAACGTGTTCGGTATCCCGCGTGACGCGCTGCCGAAAGTCGTGGACTCCTCCGGCGTTGTGGGCATGTGCTCCGAAACGATACTCGGCAGGAAAATTCCGATTGCGGGCATTGCGGGCGACCAGCACGCCGCGCTGTTCGGACAGTGCTGCTTTGATAAGGGCATGGCGAAAAATACATACGGCACGGGCTGCTTTGTGCTGATGAACACGGGTGATAAGCCGGTTTTCTCCGACCGGGGGCTTATTACGACGATCGGTTGGTGCGTGAATGGCGAGACGACCTATGCGCTTGAGGGCAGTGCGTTTAACGCGGGCTCGGCCATCAAATGGCTGCGCGATGAGTTGAAGCTTATCGCGAACCCGCAGGAAGCGGACCTTCTTGCGGAGACCGTAGAGGACGCAGGCGGCGCGGTGTTTGTGCCGGCGTTTACAGGGCTTGGCGCACCGTACTGGGATATGTATGCGCGGGGCGCACTGCTCGGCGTGACGCGCGGTACGTCTAAGGCGCACATTTGCCGCGCCGTGCTGGAAAGCATTGCGTATGAAAGCTATGACCTCGTGAAAGCCATGGAAGCGGGCAGCGGCACGGAAATTTCCGAGCTGCGCGTGGACGGCGGCGCATCGAGAAGCCTCTTTTTGATGCAGTATCAGGCAGATTTATTGCACTGCGCCGTGAGACAGCCGAAGTGTCTGGAGACCACCGCGCTCGGCTCTGCCATGCTGGCGGGGTTGGCCGTCGGTGTGTGGGAATCGCTGGATGAGCTTAGGACTGTGTGGAAGCTCAAAAATGCGTATGACCCGCAAACGGTAGCTGGCAGCGAAGCAAAAGCGCTGAAACGCTGGCATAAGGCCGTGGAAAAATCCATGGGTTGGGCGGACGGTTTGGATTAAGCTAAAGTCAAGCACAGCGAAGCGACGTAAAAGTTTTCGCCAGCCTTTTTCAAAAGGCTGTGGAATCCAAGGGGAGACCCAATTAGGGGGTCTCCCAAAAGGCGTCCACAAAGACGCCTTTAAAATACCAAACAAGCTAGCATAGAAGCACGCAGATTGAATTTTTCTGCGTGCTTTCTTTTTGCCCAAAATCAAAGAAAGCCGTTTTGACAGCGGGAAGCGAAAAATCCTGTTGACGAATAAAACAATATGTGATACTATATTATCACGCTAAATCAAAGTAATAGGGAGGCGACGGGATGATCGCAATTATAGATTACGGCGCGGGCAATATCCGCAGCGTGGAAAAAGCGCTTATGCATATCGGCTGCGAGGTCGAAGTCACACAGGACCCGAGCGTTCTCATGAAAGCCGACGGCGCCGTGCTGCCGGGCGTCGGTTCGTTTGGCGACGCCATGCACGAGCTGCGCGGGAGAGAACTGGAAGCGCCGATTAAAGCGTTCGTCGCCTCCGGCAAGCCGTTTTTGGGCATTTGTTTAGGGCTGCAAATTCTGTTTGAGAGCAGCGAGGAATCCCCGGGCGTCTCCGGCCTGTCGCTTTTAAAAGGTAAGGTGCTGCGTATTCCTGCTGCGCCGGGGTTGAAAATTCCGCATATCGGGTGGAATTCGCTTGAAATCAAAAAGGACGGCGGGTTGTTCCGAAGCATTACGGGCGAGCCGTATGTGTACTTTGTGCACTCGTATTATTTAAAGGCCGAAGAGGACGTTGTGACCGCTACGGCGCAGTACGGTGTGGAAATTCATGCGGCGGTGCAGAAAGATAACCTCATGGCGTGTCAGTTTCACCCGGAAAAAAGCGGCGCGCTGGGACTGAAGCTGCTCGAAAACTTCGCCGCCATGACGCGGGGAAAGGGAGGCATGTAATGTACGCCAAACGCATTATCCCGTGCCTTGACCTTAAAAACGGCAGGGTTGTTAAGGGCACAAATTTCGTGAATTTACGCGACGCGGGCGACCCCGTGGAGGCTGCCATCGAATACGACCGGCAGGGCGCGGACGAGCTTGTTTTGCTCGACATCACCGCGTCCTCCGATGCGCGCGGTATCATGCTGGATATTGTTTCCCGCGTGGCGAACAGCATTTTTATCCCGTTTACGGTGGGCGGCGGCATCCGCACGGTAGAGGACTTCACGGCGCTGCTGCGCGCGGGCGCGGATAAGGTTTCGGTAAACTCCGCCGCGCTGAAAAATCCGCAGCTCATTGCGGACGCGGCGTATAAATTCGGCAGCCAGTGCGTTGTGATGGCGATGGACGCGAAGCGCCGCCCGAACGGTGCGGGTTGGACGCTGTATTTAAATGGCGGTCGCGTGGACACGGGCATTGACGCCGTAGAATGGGCAAAGCGCGCGGAGAGACTCGGCGCGGGTGAAATTCTGCTGACGAGCATGGATTGCGACGGCACGAAGGCCGGGTATGACCTGGAGCTGACCCGCGCGGTTTCCGAAAGCGTGGGCATTCCGGTCATTGCGTCCGGCGGTGCGGGCAAGATGGAGCACTTTAAGGACGCGTTTACAAAGGGTAAGGCGGACGCGGTTTTGGCGGCATCACTTTTCCACTTCCGCGAGATTGGCATACCGGAGCTCAAGGGTTATCTTGCGGAAAACGGTATCCCGGTGCGCCGGTGAAATTTAATAGAATGATTGAAGGACACTCCCGCATATCTTTTGGTGCGGGGGTGTTTACTTATGAAAAGACATTTTCTTGGCTTCTGTTTGGCTGTTGTATTGCTGATCGGTGTGTTCTGTCCGCTTGCGCGTGCCGAGACGCCGGATTTCCCCGCGCAGGCTTTGGTGCTGATGGAAGCCTCCACGGGTCAGGTGTTATACGAAAAGTCTGCCCATGTGCAGCGACCTTGTGCGTCCATCACGAAGGTGATGACGCTTTTGCTCGTATTTGAGGCAATCGATGCAGGCACGCTGCATCTGGACGATGTGCTCACGGCCTCGGCGCACGCGGCGGGCATGGGCGGCTCGGACATTTGGCTCAAGGAGGGCGAGCAGATGACCGTAGACGACCTCATCAAAGCGTGCGTGGTGATGAGCGCGAACGATGCGGCGGTCGTTTTGGCGGAGGCAGTCGCGGGCAGCGAGGACGCATTTGTGGAGCGCATGAACGCCCGCGCGGCGGAGTTAGGCATGAACGACACCGTTTTTAAAAACTGCAACGGTCTTGACGAAGACGGGCACATTACGAGCGCCTATGATGTGGCGGTGATGAGCCGCGCGTTGATGCAGCACGAGAAAATATTTGATTACACGCTCATCTGGATTGATTATGTGCGTGACGGGCAGACGCAGCTTGTGAACACAAATAAGCTCGTGCGCACATATGACGGCATTTTGGGGCTGAAAACCGGCACGACAAGTGCGGCGGGCAGCTGCATTTCGGCTGCGGCAGAGCGAAACGGTATGCGGCTCATTGCGATAGTGCTCGGTGCGGAAAATACAAAAGACCGCTTTTCGGCCGCGTCTTCGCTGCTCGACTACGGCTTTGCAAACTGGAAGCTGACGACACCGGAGCTCCCGGAACTGCCCGAGCTGCCCGTTACGGGCGGCATGGTGAGCGCCGTTTCGCTTGCGTGTGAAGCCCCACGCGGCGTTTTAACAGCCTTGGGCGGCGCGGAGATCGGGATAAAGCTCGTTTTGCCGGAAAACGTTCCTGCGCCGGTAGAACCGGGGGATGTGCTCGGTACGGCGGAGGTCGCGCTGAACGGCGACACGGTGCAGTCGCTCAAAATCACGGCGAAAACCGAAGCGCCCGCCATCACATTTTCTTCCGCATTGCAATATTTTTTGGCTTGTTTTTTCGCAGCAGAAGCGGCGTGAAATTCGATTTACAAAAAAACCTTCGTTAACTTTTCATGAAATCCGCGTTGTGCACTTGCAAAATGCGTCAAATTATTGTATGATGAAAGCACATAGATTTGACTTGTGGTGTACCTTGCATAAAGTGGGGCTGTGAAAACGGTTTCACACGTGCAAAAGCATCATCATGCAAATAGGAGGCAATAGAAATGGCATTGAAATTGGAATGCGGATACTTGAAGGGCTTTATCGGCGAGCACGAATACGCTGCAATGGCTTCTCAGGTTGAGAATGCACATGCGCTTCTGGCATCCGGCAAGGGTCCGGGAAATGATTTCCTCGGCTGGGTGGACCTGCCCACCAATTACGATAAAGAGGAATTTGCACGCATCAAGGCAGCTGCGGAGCGCATCAAGAAGAACACGGATGTGTTTATCGTCATCGGCATCGGCGGCTCCTACCTCGGTGCACGCGCAGCAATCGAGTTCCTCAAGAGCGAGCACTACAATGCACTGAAGAAAGATACGCCGGACATCTATTTCACCGGCAACAGTATTTCTTCCACCGCGCTGGCGGAGCTGGTTGAGATCTGCGAGGGCAAGGATATTTCCATCAACATGATTTCCAAGTCCGGCACCACCACGGAGCCGGCTATCGCGTTCCGTGTTTTCCGCGAGATCCTCGAGAAGAAGTACGGCAAGGAAGAAGCAAAGAAGCGTATTTTCTGCACGACCGATAAGGCGCGCGGCACGTTGAAGCACCTTGCGGACGAAGAAGGCTACGAGACCTTCGTTGTACCGGATGATGTCGGCGGCCGTTACTCCGTTCTCACCGCTGTGGGTCTGCTGCCCATCGCTGTGGCCGGTGCGGATATCGACGCACTCATGGCGGGCGCACAGAAGGCACAGGCTGCCTACAACAACCCGAACATGGAAGAAAACGATTGCTACAAGTATGCTGCCATTCGCAACATTCTTTACAATAAGGGCAAGACGACCGAAGTGATGGTCAGCTACGAGCCGTGTTACACGCTCATGAACGAGTGGTGGAAGCAGCTGTACGGCGAGAGCGAGGGCAAGGACGGCAAGGGCCTGTTCCCGGCATCCGTTGTCTTCTCCACAGACCTGCACTCCATGGGTCAGTACATTCAGGACGGCAGACGCAGCCTCTTTGAGACCGTGATGCTGTTTGAGAAGCCGAAGCGTGAAGTTGTCATCGGCAACGACCCGGCAAACGTAGACGGCCTCAATTTCCTCGAGGGCAAGAGCATGGCGTATATCAACCGCAAGGCGTTTGAGGGCACCGTGCTGGCACACAACGACGGCGGCGTGCCGAACGTTGTGATCTCCGCTCCCGATTTCTCCGAGGATACCCTCGGCCAGATCATCTACTTCTTCGAGAAGGCCTGCGCCATCTCCGGCTATCTCCTTGGCGTGAACCCGTTCAACCAGCCGGGCGTTGAAAGCTATAAGAAGAACATGTTTGCTCTGCTCGGCAAGCCGGGTTACGAAGGCGAAAAAGAAGCACTGGAAGCAAGACTTTCCAAATAAAAAGGCGTAAATCCGCACCTGCGGAAAAAATACACAGGAGGACTTCACTATGATCACTCTTTTAATCGGCAAAAAAGGCTCCGGCAAAACCAAGAAGCTCATCGAGCTTGCAAACGAAGCGGTTCAGAACTCCAACGGCAATGTTGTTGTTATCGAAAAGGGCCTTAAGCTTACTTACGATATTTCCCACAAGGCACGTCTTGTTGACTCCGACGCTTACGGCATTGAGGGCCTGGACGCACTTGTAGGCTTTGTCAGCGGCATCTGCGCTGCAAACTACGACGTGACGGACGTTTTCGTTGACTCCACCCTGAAGATCACCGGCAAGGGCGTTGAGGAAGTTGAGCCGCTCACCGCGAAGCTCAAGACGCTCAGCGAATCTTCCAACGTGAACATCTGCCTGCTCATTTCTGCTGACGCAGAGGAACTGCCGGCTTCCGTTCGGGAATTTGTCGCGAAGTAATTTCGGCCTCAAAAAGCCTTTGCACCGCCCGAAACAGGAACGAAAAGCCGTGCGAAAACGAAAAAAGCAACAGTGTTTCGGCGGAAACGACCCGCCGAACACTTTTTTTCGCGGCATAATGCCGAATTTTCAAATTTTTCTTGACAAAACCGCGCGTGGTATTTATAATATATCAAGTACGGTATGAGGAAAAACTATGCTTATCGATTTGAAAAAATATTTCTCGGGAGAGGATATTTCACAGGCGATCGATTATACGGTCGATCTGTCGGAGGTGGAGATTGACGGCTGTAAGCCGTTTGTCACGCCGGTTCAGGTCAAGGGCAGCATCCGTTCGTTCGCTTCCAGTGCGGAGCTGAACGTGGAGGTGCGCTATGCGTATTCGATGCCGTGCAACAGGTGCTTGACGTTGACGCGTAAAGAGCTTTGTCACAACATTTCTCACGTGATTGTGAACAAGCTGAATGATGAAGAGGATTTTGAAGATTATATCGTGATTGAAGGCGATGAGCTGGATTTGGACGAGCTGATTTATTCCGATATCATTCTTTTGACGCCGACGAAATTCCTTTGTAAGGAAGACTGCAAAGGGCTTTGCCCCACTTGCGGCAAAAACCTGAACGAAGGCGACTGCGCCTGTGCAAAGCAGCAGACAGATCCCCGTCTGGAGGCTCTGCGGCAGCTGCTACAATAATTCCAGATAACCAAAGTTTTAGTTTAATATAAGGAGGTGCTGACGATGGCGGTACCCAAGAGAAAAGTGTCCAGTGCCAGACAGAATAAGAGACGTTCTAACGTGTGGAAGCTTAGCGCTCCTGCCCTTATGAAATGCCCGCAGTGCGGAGAGTATAAGACACCTCACAGGGTTTGCGGTAACTGCGGTTACTACAACGGCAGAGAAGTTGTTAAGAAGGAAGCATAATTTTGCCTGAAACAATAATTGTGCCAGATAGAGAAGGGGCATTTGCGTGCTCCTTCTCTATTGTTTTGTCGGCATTTTTTGGTGCCGAGCCGTAAAACAGCGGCAAATTTCGCGCATACTACCTCAAAACGGAAGGGAGAAAAGCTGTGGCAGTTGAAATTTTCGGCGTGGATAAAAACAGCCTTGCCGAACGGGCCGGCATAAAGCCGCACGATAAGCTTATTTCAATCAATGGGCATAACATCACGGATATTCTCGATTTCCGTTTTTACGAGACGAACACCCATCTGCATGTGGTATACGAAACGGCGGAGGGCGAGCGGCGCGAAGAGAAATTCGTAAAGCCGCAGTACGGCGCACTGGGCCTTGCGTTTGAAACGTATCTTATGGACAGGCAGCGCTCCTGCCGCAACAAGTGCGTGTTCTGCTTCATTGACCAACTGCCGCCCGGCATGCGCGAAACGCTCTATTTTAAGGATGATGATGACCGCCTTTCGTTTTTGTTCGGCAACTACATCACGCTGACGAACATTGATGAGCGTGAGATCGACCGTATCATTGAAATGCGCATCAGCCCCATTAATATTTCCGTGCATACGATGAATCCCACGCTGCGCTGCAAGATGATGCACAACCGCTTTGCGGGCGACGCGCTGCGTTTTGTGCGCAAGCTGGCGGAGCACAACATCAAGCTGAATTGCCAGATCGTGCTGTGCCCGGGGCTGAATGACGGCGAGGAGCTGGAATTTACGCTTTCCGAAATGTACGCGCTCGGCGAGAGCTTACAGAGCGTCGCCTGCGTGCCGGTCGGCGTGACGCGCTACCGCGAGGGGCTGTATCCGCTGGAGACGTTTAACAAGGATACGGCGCGCGCGGCGATCGAGATTTTGGAGCGGTGGGGCGATAAATTCAAGGCAGAGCGCGGCTCGAGAACCGTGTTCCCGAGCGACGAGTTCTACCTCATTGCAAAGCGCGAGCTGCCGCCGTATGAATTCTACGAGGACTTCCCGCAGATTGAAAACGGCGTGGGTATGCTGCGCGACTTAGAAGAAGAATTTTCCTGGGCGGTTGAAGACGAGCCGGAGCGCGACATAAAGCGCCGCGTGACGATCCCGACGGGCGAAGGCGTGTATGCGTTTATGGAGCATGTGATGGACTTTGCGCGCGAAAAATTCCCGGGGCTCGAGATCAACCTTGTGCCTGTGCACAACGATTTCTTTGGCGGTACGGTCAACGTGACCGGGCTGCTCACGGGGCGTGACCTTGTGAACCGCTTGAGCCGCGAAAACCTTGGCGACGCAATTTTGCTTGCACCGTCCATGCTTATGGCGGACGAAGATATTTTCTTAGACGATATGACCGTGCAGCAGCTCAGCGAAAAGCTGGGTGTGCCGGCTTACAGAATGCATAAAGACGCCGCAGGCGAGCTCAAGGACATTTTGGGCACTGCGGAGTAAGGAAAAAAGAAGGAGGAAAACCGTATGTCAAGACCTATTGTAGCCATCGTGGGCCGACCGAACGTCGGTAAATCCACGCTGTTCAACAAGCTGATCGGGCAGCGCCTTTCCATCGTGGAGGACACGCCGGGCGTGACGCGTGACCGCATTTTCGGCGAGTGTGAATGGAAAAACAGAAAGTTTTCACTGGTAGATACGGGCGGCATCGAGCCGGAATCGAAGGATATTATTTTGTCCCAGATGCGCACGCAGGCGCAGATTGCCATTGATTCTGCGGACTGCATCATTTTCGTGACCGATGTGCGCACCGGCATGGTCGCAACGGACCTCAACATCGCACAAATGCTCCAGCGCAGCAATGTGCCGGTCATCGTGTGCGTCAATAAGTGCGATACGCTGGGCGACCCGCCGGCGGATTTTTATGAGTTTTATAACCTCGGCCTCGGCGACCCTATTCAGGTGTCTTCCGTGCACGGACACGGCACGGGCGACCTGTTAGATGCCGTCCTCGAGCATCTGCCGGAGGAAAAGGAAGAGGAGGACGAGGGCGAGATCATCAAGGTCGCCGTCATCGGTAAGCCGAACGTCGGCAAATCTTCCCTTGTGAACCGCGTTTCCGGCGAAAACCGCTGCATCGTTTCCAACATTGCGGGTACGACGCGCGACGCGGTGGATACCACCATCGAAAACAAGTACGGCGTATTTACGTTCATCGATACTGCCGGCCTGCGCCGCAAGAGCAAGGTGGAGGATTCCATTGAGCATTACAGCAACCTGCGCGCCGAAATGGCGGTGGACAGGGCAGACGTGTGTGTCATCCTCATCGATGCCACGGTCGGTTTTACGGAGCAGGACTCCAAGGTTGCCGGCATCGCGCACGAAGCGGGCAAAGGCTGCATCATTGCGGTCAACAAGTGGGACGCCGTTGAAAAAGACGACAAAACCATGCAGGAATATAAGACGAAGCTTGAAAAGGACTTTTCCTTTATGTCCTACGCGCCGATCATCTTCATCTCCGCGCAGACCGGGCAGCGACTTGACCGCTTGTTTGAACTCATCCACAAGGTTGCTTCCAGCAACGCGATGCGCATTACGACCGGCACTTTGAACGACATTCTGGCACAGGCAACGGCACGCGTACAGCCGCCGACCGATAAGGGCAAGCGCCTGAAGATCTACTACATGACGCAGGCTTCCACCAGACCGCCTACGTTCATTTGCTTTGTCAATTCCAAAGAGCTTTTCCACTTCTCGTACCAGCGCTATCTGGAGAACCGCATCCGCGAGATCTTCAGCTTAGAGGGCACGCCGGTGCGCATGATCGTGCGCGAGCGCGGCGATAAGGCAGACTGACGGGGAAGGACTTGATCTACATGGAAAATTTCGGTTCTTTAATTTTGCCGCTGCTGCTTTCGGCGCTTGTGGGGTATCTGCTTGGCAGTATCAGCTTTGCCATTTTGCTGACCAAAGCGTTTGCGCACGAAGATGTGCGCGCGCACGGCAGTGGTAACGCAGGTGCAACGAACGTGCTGCGCGTGGCGGGCAAAAAAGCCTCTGCGCTGACGTTTCTGCTCGATTTCTGCAAGTGTGTTGCGAGCGTTTTGGTCGGCTATTTTCTTGTAAAGCACGCGTGCGTTGCAAACGGCGTGGACCCCGAAATGGCGCGCCTTGGCATGTATGCGGCGGGCTTTTGCTGCATGATCGGCCACATGTACCCGCTGTACTTCGGCTTCCGTGGCGGCAAGGGCGTTGTGACCACGGCTGCGATGATGCTTTTGCTCGACTGGCGCGTGTTTCTCATTTGCTTTGCGGTGTTCCTTCTGGTGTTCCTGAAAAAGCGCATGGTCTCGCTTTCGTCTATTACGGCGGCGGCGATCTATCCCGTTGTGACGTTCTGCATGACGTATTTTGTGGACTGCTGCGTGGGCGGGCTGCCGGTGCTTTACGTTGTAATGGCAACACTTGTGGCGGCACTGATCGGCGCTACCGTTATCATCAAGCACCGCGCGAATATTAAGCGCATCCGAAACGGCACGGAATCTACGATCTCCTTTAAGAAAAAGTAAGTGTAAAGCGCAGTACCTATACAGAAAAAAAGGCGCGCAAACGGCCGGGTTTGGCACTTTTCGTTTACATAATATTGGAAAAACCTTCCAAATAGCCTGTGGCTTCTTGACAATTTTTCCATTGTGTATTATTATGTTTACTGGTCATACTATATTTTGCGATCACTTTTTCTTTAAATAGATGCGGCAGTGTATGTTTTGTTTTAGACTGCCTTAGTTTTTTGCGCACGGCATTGGGCTTTTTTCGTACCCGCGCTGTGTAGCTGCCCAATCGGCGGCAGCCCGTTTCAGGAATAAATCAGTCGGTCACGGACCGGCGGGCATAACGAAAGATCCTACTTCGTGCAGCGCGTTGCGGCGCTGTGTGGCGGCAGGCAGTGTGCCTTTGACTGCCGAGGATATGCCGCGCCCGCAGAAAGGAAAATTACAGTGGATAAATTTATCATCAAGGGCGGAAAGCGCCTGCACGGTGAGGTTGTCATCAGCGGCGCGAAAAACGCGGCTGTGGCGATCATTCCGGCCGTAGCCATGGCGGAATCTCCCTGCCGTATAGAGAACGTACCGAACATTTCCGATGTGAAGCTCAGTGCACGCATCTTGACCGAGATGGGCGCGACTGTGCGCTGGCTCGGCAAGAACACCGTGGAGATCGACCCGACCACCATCCACACGAACGTGGTGCCGAGCGAGTTGGGCCGCAAAATGCGCGGCTCTTACTACAATATCGGCGCTTTGCTCGGCCGCTGCTCCAAGGCCATTGTGCCGCTTCCCGGCGGCTGCGATTTCGGCGTGCGCCCCATTGACCAGCACATCAAGGGCTTTAAGGCGCTGGGCTGCACGTACAGCCTCAACGACGGTATGATCGAGGTCTCCGCAAAGGAGCTGCGCGGTGCGCACATTTACCTTGACATGGTCACCGTCGGTGCAACGATGAATATTATCCTTGCAGCCGTAAAGGCAAAGGGCCTTACGGTTATTGAGAATGCCGCGCGCGAACCGCACGTGGTTGATCTTGCGAACTTCTTAAACTCCATGGGTGCGAACATCAGCGGCGCCGGTACGGACGTCATCAAGATTCGCGGCGTGGAGCATTTGAAGGGCATTACGTATTCGATTATTCCGGATCAGATTGAAGCCGGCACGTATATGGCGGCTGCGGCTGCAACGCGCGGCGATGTGCTTGTGAAAAACGTGACGCCGAAGCACTTGGAATCCATCACGGCGAAGCTGATGGAGATGGGTGTGACGGTTGTGGAATATGACGACGCGGTGCGCGTGCGCTGCGACGGCCCGCTGAGTAAGTGCAACGTGAAAACGATGCCGCACCCGGGCTTCCCGACGGACATGCAGCCGCAGATCGCGGCGCTGCTCTCCATTGCGCAGGGCACGAGTATTTTAAACGAGAGCGTGTGGGAAAACCGTTTCCGCTATGTGGAAGAGTTGAAGCGCATGGGCGCACAGATCACCGTAGAGGGCAAGAGCGCCATTATTGAGGGCGTGGAATACCTGAAGGGTGCACCGGTGCGTGCGACTGACCTGCGTGCGGGCGCGGCGATGATCATTGCCGGTCTTGCTGCGCATGGCGTGACGAAGATTGAGGACATTGAGCACATTCAGCGCGGCTATGAGGACATTGTGGAGAAGTTCGTCGGCCTTGGCGCGGACATGTATTTGATGCTCGATCCCACAAACAGCGATACCGCAAAGATCGGTTAAAACCGTATACAGACCGTTTCGCCCCGACAAAACCTTGTCAGGGCGTTTTTTATGAAAACAGGGAGGGTGCAAATGGCAGAGCTTTGCCCGCTGTTCAGCGGCAGCACGGGAAACAGTTATTATATCGGTTCAAAATCTTCGGGCATTTTGGTGGATATCGGACGCAGCTGCAAGCAAGTGACGACTGTCATGCAGCGCTGCGGTATAGACCCGCTTTCCGTGCAGGGCATCCTCATTACGCACGAGCACAGCGACCACATCAGCGGTCTGCGTGTGTTCGCTTCCAAATACCATATTCCCGTGTTTGCCTCTAAGGGCACGCTGGGGGCCTTGGAATCGATGGGAATTTTAAACGACAAATATCCCGCCTACACGATTGAAGACACGTTAGAGCTCGCCGGAATGCACGTAAACGCGTTCCGCACGCCGCATGACTGCGCGGAGAGCTTCGGCTACCGCATAGAAGCCGAAGACGGACACACCGTCACTGTCGCAACGGACATTGGACACATCACGCCGGAGGTGGAAGAGAACCTGCACGGCACAGACCTCGCGGTCATCGAATCGAACCACGATATCGGTATGCTGCGCACGGGGCCGTACCCGTACAGCTTAAAGCGGCGCATTTTATCGGACTTCGGGCATCTCTCAAACACCGCGTGCGCCGACCTGCTGCCGGAGCTTTTTGAAGACGGCACAAAGCACTTTTTGCTGGCGCATTTGAGCCGCGAGAACAACACGCCGGACATTGCGCGGCAGACCGCCGTCTGCGGTATGCAGATGGCGGGCGTGGAGAACGCGGAGGACTACATATTGCAGGTCGCGCCGATCGAAAACCTGACCGGCGGCGCCATCACATTTTAACATAGGGAGACAATATGCTGGAGGTAAAGCTGATTTGTATCGGTAAGCTCAAAGAAAAATATTGGCGCGACGCCGTGCAGGAATACGCAAAGCGGCTTTCCGCATTCTGCCGGTTCCAGATCATCGAACTGAGCGAAGCGCGTTTGCCGCAGGATCCGAATGCGGCGGAGATTGCAAAGGTGCTCGGCGAGGAATCGAAGGCGATTTTGGCGGCGGCGGGGCGCAGCGCGCTTTACACGCTGTGCATTGAGGGCAAGCTTGTCTCCTCCACGCAGCTCGCGCAGCAGATCGATGCGGCGGCCGTAAACGGGGAGAGCAGCTTAGCGTTTGTTATCGGTTCGTCACACGGGCTGGACGACAGCGTGAAGCAGGGCTCGAAGCGCATTTCCATGTCGCCGATGACGTTTCCGCACCAGCTGGCACGTGTTATGCTGTGCGAGCAGCTGTATCGCGCGTTTTCCATCAACGCGGGCACGAAGTACCACAAATAATTTGAATACGAAAGGTTGAACGACATGATTAAGATCGAACGTACAAGCGTCATGAACTTTGAAAACGCCATCAGAGGCGCACGCAACCCCATGAACAGCTGGGGCCGCATGGACAGCCACACCGAGCCGGACGGCACGTTCGTTTTCGGCGAAAACGACCTGAGCCTTGCAAAACGTCTGTGCAAGGCGGGTACGGATCACCGCAAATTTATCCGACAGATCTTCGTTTCGGTCGACCTCACCGCGCCGATCTACTGGTGGAAGGAATTCGACACGTATAAGGTGGGCACCGTGGCGAACTCCACGAGCACGATGCACAAAATTCAGGCGAAGACGTTTGAAGAAGCGGACTTCAGCTGTGACCGTATGGTGCCCGCGGCAAAGGAGAGCCTGATGCAGACCATTGGCGTGCTGGAAAAGCTGCGCGTGGAATTTGTGGAGAAGAAGGACAAAGACCTTTGGTACAGCCTCATTCAGCTTTTGCCTTCGAGCTACAACCAGATGCGCACCTGTACCATGAACTACGAGAACATTGCGAACATGTATTTTGCGCGCCGCCACCACAAGTTGGACGAGTGGCACGTGTTCTGCGCATGGGCAGAGGAACTGCCGTATTTTAAGACGCTGTTTATTGAAAACGACGCGTAAAAAGGCGTAAAATACAGAAGGTCGGTAGGTAAAATGCGCTGCCGGTCTTCTTTTTATTTCTAAAATGTGAATTTTTTGAAAAAACTGCCTCATCAGTAGTTTTTTTATTCCAAATCCCTTGACAAATTGCAAAAATAAAAATATACTGATATTACTTTCGACAGGATTAGTTGAAACAATATGGGATATGAAAATTCACAGGAGGATATAGCATGAAAAGAAAAAAACCATATATCCGTTTAACGAATTCCGAATTTGCGATGATGCAGCTCCTTTGGGAGGCCGGCCGTCCGTTGAACCGCGCAGAGATCATGGAGATTGCGCTGCGTGACCCGGAGAATTCGCTGTTTGCGAAGAACTCCTTCCACGTTATCATCAACAATCTGATCGGTTACCAGTTCATTGCAGCTTTCATCAACGACGGACCCGGCAGAAAGAATGCCCGCCGCTTTGCGCCTTTGCTGACCCGCAATGAATATGCCGGTTTGCAGATTGCTACGACTGAGCACTACAAGGCTTCCGATATTCCGGAGATTGTTGCCGCTATCTTTAAGTACACGAAGGACGCGGATAAGGAAGAGCTTCTCCCGAAGATTGAAGAAGCTGTGCGCCGCTGCAAGTAAACGGAAAACAACATGCGCTATGAAGACGGCAGGGGTTGCTCTGTCGTTTTTCTTTTTTACAAGAAATTCGACCGGAAAGCGCCTGAATATACAGAATTATATAATTATATGCAAATTTGATATAACGAGAAGTGAAATTGACGGAACGGATTTTTAAAAAGGACAATAGTTGTTGCCACAAAAGTACAATCAGTGAGTTTTTATATTACTTGTTCCTGTTATTGTCATAAAGAAAGAAGCGGAGATGCCCTTAAAAACCGGGGCGTCTCCGCTTTTTGCATGCAAGTAGAGTTTAAAGTGTCAGTTTCATGCCGTCGTAGGATATTTCGATGTCGTGCGGCGCGGCAAGCTCCACGAGCTCGTCATACAGAAGGTGACCGTTGTGCGAGAAGTGGTTCATCACGCAGTGTGTGTGTTTGTCAACAATACCGAGCGCTTCGAGCTCCTCCTTGAGGCGGATGACCTCCGGTGCGCCCATGTGCGTGCTTTTAAAGCCGCAGTCTTCATAGCCGAGCGTAGTGTCGAAGCTGAAAAGGTCGGCGGGCTTTTTCTGCGCCTTGAGGTAATCCCACACCTCTGGAAAATAGTAGCCGCTGTCGTGCATATAGAAGACAGATTTATCCTCGCGTGTATCGACAATGTGGTACACGAACGGCTGGTGCGAGGGGTTCATGTGGTTTGCGGGCAGCGGCGTTACGCGGTAGGGACCGGCTTCCACGGCCTCAAACGGCTTTAAGATGTGCCAGTGCATGGCGCTGTCGCTTTTTTCGTCAATTTCCCAATCGGCACAGCGGCGGAAATAGTCGTAGGTTTCCTGTGCGCAGTAGATTTCAAGCTCGGGGCTGATCATCTCAAGGCTGTAAACGGAGCCGCGCACGGTGAGCTCCTGCGGGTAGAAATGATCCATGTGAAAGTGCGTGACGAACAGATACTTCACACGGCTGAGATCGAGATGATTCATGAGCTTGTGCATGTAGGTATCCGGCGGCAGGTCGAGCAGAAGATCGTCGTTGACGATAGCCTGCGAGCGTGTGCGGATGTTTTTGCCGCCGAGGCGCTGCGCCTCTAAGCAATATTTGCAGCGGCAGAATACGGCAGGCCAGCCCTCTGCGGCGGCGGTGCCAAGATATTGAAACTGCATTTTGTACCTCCCAAATCGAGAATAGACTTTTCTATTTGATTATACGGGCGAAAGGACGGAAAAACAAGGGTAATTCCGTACAAGAAAAACGTCGTGCAGTACCGCACTTAGCACAATGAAAAACGCCTAAAGCGTTTCAGCCTTAGGCGTTTGCCGGAAAACGGAGATTTTTATGCGTCGATCTTCATGTCACCGTCCTTGACCCAGCCGATCTTGCGGAAGATGAGGTCAAAGACAAAAGAAAGCACAGCCGGGAGCACGAAGCAGATGAGCACAAGGCCCAGCCAGTCCATAGCGGTGACGGCTGTTTTGGCACCGGCAGCGATGTCGTTCAGCCAGCCGGTATAAACGCCGATCTGACCCACAAGGCCGCAGGTACCCATGCCGCTGGAGATCGGTGCGCCGTTCATCTGCATGCCGAAAATGCATGTCGCGATGGGGCCCGTCACAGCGGAAGCAAGCGTAGGCGCAAGCCAGATGCGCGGGTTCTTGATGATGTTCGGCACCTGCAGCATGGAAGTGCCGATGCCCTGCGCAAAGAAGCCGCCCCAGCCGTTATCGCGGAAGCTGATGACCGCAAAGCCGATCATCTGCGCACAGCAGCCTGCAACGGCCGCGCCGCCCGCAAGGCCCGTTAAACCGAGCGCTGCGCAGATGGCCGCGCTGGAAATCGGCAGCGTCAATGCAACGCCGACGATGACGGAAACGAGAATGCCCATGAGGAACGGCTGCTGGGTGGTTGCCCACATGATGAGGTTGCCCACGCTGGAAGCCGCCGTGCCGATGTACGGCGCGAATAAGTACGCAAGGCCGCAGCCCGAGAAAATGGTGACGAGCGGCGTGACGATGATGTCTACCTTCGTCTTTTTGCTGACGAGCTTACCGAGCTCTGCCGCGATGATGGCGAGCACGAGCACCGCGAGAGGACCGCCTGCGCCGCCGAGCGTGTTTGCTGCGCCGCCGACTGCGACGAGCGAGAACAGCACGAGCGGGGGCGCCTGCAGCGCGTAGCCGATGGCGACCGCCATAGCGGGACCGGCTGCGGACTTTGCATAGCCGCCGATCTCATCGAGCAGCGGAATGTTAAGCTGTGTGCCGAGCGTGGAAATGATGGTGCCGATGAGCAGGGAAGCAAAAAGCCCCTGTGCCATGGCGCTCATGGCATCGATAAAGTAGCGGTGCAGATACACCTTGACTTTGCTTTCTTTTTTGGAAGAAGTTCCCTCCATTTTTGTTCAATCCTTTCTTTTTACGGAGCGCGAAAGGTTCTCCGGCGCTCCTGGGTTTTACGCAAACGTGCGCTGCGCAGAATACGCGAGAAAGAATCTATATTGACTATGTTGCCGCCTGCCTCTGTCCGTTTTCGGAAGAACGCTGCGCCGCCGGGGGATTCCCGGGCTATTTGGTCACAGCGGCCGCGTAATGGCGGTACATCGGCAGGCGGCCGTTTGGGTTACGCGTTAAAGAATACCACAAATTTCCCCTGTTTGCAAGGCGGCTGCAAAAAGACGGAGTTTTCCATAGTTTCCTTTGCAATCGGCGGCGAAATATGGTATACTATATTGCTAAGCAATTTACGGTTTAGACCGAAAGGGAATTTATACAGACGCGTGTTAAATGCGTGGGAAACCGCGCGCGGAGAGGAGTTATAAAAATGGAAAACAAAAAGTATGTCATCGGCGCTGACATCGGCGGCACGACGGTGAAGCTTGGTTTATTTGAGGAAGACGGCACTTTGCTTGAAAAGTGGGAGATTCCGACCGTGATTGAGGGCGACGGCACGGCGGTGCTGCGTGATATTGCGGCGGAAATTCAAAAGTGCAGAGAAAAGCACAACATTCCCGCAGACGGTATTTTGGGCGTGGGCGCGGGCATCCCCGGGCCGGTGACGGCGGACGGTGTGGTGCACCGCTGCGTGAACCTCGGCTGGGGCGTATTTGATGTGCGCACGGCGCTGGAAGAGACCGTAGGGCTTCCGGTTGTGGTCGTGAACGACGCGAATGCTGCGGCGATGGGTGAAGCCTGGAAAGGCGGCGGCCGTGGCAGCGAGAACGTGGTATTCATCACGCTCGGCACGGGTGTCGGCGGCGCAGTCATTTCGGATGGACGCATGGTGGCAGGCGCAAACGGCGCGGCGGGTGAGTTCGGCCACATGACGATCAACCCCGCGGAGACGGAGACGTGCGCGTGCGGCCGCCGCGGTTGCGTGCAGCAGTACGTTTCGGCTTCGGGCATTGCGAGACTGGCACGAAAATACCTTGCCGAACACGAGGGAGAAAGCGCTTTGCGGAGTGTCGAGAAGCTCACAACGAAGGACGTGTTCGATGCCGCTAAAAACGGAGACAGCGCTGCAAACGCAATCTTAGAGAATGTGTACGATGCGTTCGGCTACGCCATCTCTGCCGTGTGCACGGTGGCAGACCCCGAGGTCGTCGTCATCGGCGGCGGTGTCTCGAAAGCGGGCGAGATGCTCGTAGAAGGCGCGAAGAAAGGCTTCTTGAAATACGTATTTTACCCGAGCACCGACGTTCGGTTCAACTTGGCCGTGCTCGGCAACGACGCCGGTATTTACGGCTGCTGCAAGCTGCTTTTGGACAGCCTTGCGTGATAAGAACGGAAAGGATAGGGAGAAATGGATAATTCCAAAACAGAGCTATTTGAATCGATGCCGATCCCGAAGGCGGTCGTAACGCTTTCGGTGCCGTCGGTCATCAGCTCGCTTGTGATGGTCATTTACAGCCTTGCCGATACGTTCTTTGTCGGCATGATGAACGACCCGGTGCAGAACGCCGCTGTTACGCTGGCGGCACCGCTTCTGCTGGCGTTTAATGCCGTCAACAACCTGTTCGGCATCGGCAGCTCCAGCATGATGAGCCGCGCACTCGGACGTAAAGACTACGATACCGTGTACCGCAGCTCGGCGTTCGGATTTTACGCGTCTTTGATTTGCAGCCTGCTGTTTTCTTTGCTGTACGGCGTATTGCAGTCGCCGATCTTGGTGATGCTCGGCGCGAATGCCGAAACGATACAGGCTACGGCGGATTATTTGTTCTGGACTGTGCTGCTCGGCTCCGCGCCGTCCATTTTGAATGTCGTGCTGGCGTACCTTGTGCGCGCGGAGGGCTCTTCGCTGCACGCGAGTATCGGCACCATGTGCGGCTGCCTGCTGAACATTGTGCTGGACCCGATTTTCATTCTGCCGTGGGGCCTGAACCTCGGCGCGGCGGGCGCGGGCTGCGCGACCTGCCTTTCCAACACCGTGGCGTGTCTCTACTTCTTCGTGCTGCTGTTCGTAAAGCGCGGCAAGACGTACGTGTGCATCAAGCCCTCCATGTTCCGCCCATCGAAACAGATTGTCAAGGGCGTGTGCGGCGTGGGCATCCCGGCTTCCATCCAGAACCTTTTGAATGTGACCGGCATGACCATTCTCAACAACTTTACGTCCGCGTATGGCTCTGACCCGGTGGCGGCTATGGGCATCGCGCAGCGCGTCAACATAGTGCCGTTCCAGATTGCGATGGGCTTTTCGCAGGGCATTATGCCGCTGATCAGTTATAACTACACGAGCGGCAATATCAAACGCATGAAAAAGACGTTTATGTTCACGGCGAAAATTTCGCTTGGCTTTATTTTGGCCGTGATGCTGACGTTCGTGTTTGCGGCGGAGCCGATCATCTCCATGTTCATGAAGAACGAGAACATCGTCGCGTACGGCGCGGCGTTCCAGCGCGGATTCTGCTTTGCGCTGCCGTTCTTGTGCATTGATTTCCTCGCGCTGGGCGTGTTCCAGTCGTGCGGTATGGGTATGAAATCGTTCATATTCGCTGTTGTGCGCAAGATCGTGCTGGAGATTCCCGCGTTGTTTGTGCTGAATTGGCTGTTCCCACTGTACGGCCTCGCGTATGCGCAGTTCGTCGCAGAGCTGATCCTCGGTACCATCGCCGTTGTCGTGCTTGTGAGAATGTTCCGCAGGCTCGAAAGAGAACATGCCGCACCGTATGTGAGCGATTCGGAAAGCGTGAAGTAACACCGTTCTGCCGGGAAGCGTGGCTAAAAGTTTTCGCAGCCTTTAGAAATAGAATATAAAGCTAAAAAAGGAACGGTTTGTACACCGTTCCTTTTTGCATACACCGAAAATAACGCTTGACTTTTTGCTTTCTATCCGTTACTATGAGAATGATAACTATTATTATTTTGATAGGAGGAGCAAAATGAATAACAAAGCGTTTTATAATTTGACATACGGCGTGTTTTTGTTGGCGGCAAAAGCGGAGGAAAAGGCGAACGCCTGCATTGTGAATACCGGCGTGCAGGTCGCGGGGAGACCTGTGCGCGTGGCGGTTTCCGTGCTGAATACGAATTACACCTGCGCGCTTATTAAGGAAAGCGGGCGGTTTACGTTGAGCGCATTGGATGACAGCTGCTCGTTTGAGACCATTAAGCACTTCGGTATGCAGAGCGGTCGCGACGTCGATAAGCTGGATAGCCTGCCGATGCCGACAGACGAAAGTGGCGTACCGTATCTGAACTGGAGCACCTGCGCGCGGTTCAGCGGCAAGGTGACGCACAGTGTTGACCTCGGCACGCATACGCTGTTTATTGCAGAGGTGACGGAAGCCGAGGTGTGCAGCGACCGCGCTCCGCTGACATATGCGGATTACCAGAATAAGCTGAAGCCGAAGTCGGAGAAGGTCGAGCGAGAGCAGAAGATCGTCGGCTGGCGATGCAAAATTTGCGGGTATGTGTATGAGGGCAGCGCGCTGCCGGAGGACTACGCATGTCCGTTGTGCGGGCACGGAACGGATGATTTTGAGCCGGTTTATGAAGAGTAAAGGAAAAAGGAACGGTTTGCACGCCGTTCCTTTTTGCATGTCCTATTAAGATTTACAGCGATATTTCACGGGTGTGAAGAGCGAACGGTATAAAGCCCGGTGCTTCCTTACCGAATGGCTTTTTGCTTATCTGCAATGCGCAGGAAGAGGAAGCCGAGCGCAAAGAACACTGCGAGACATGCCACCGCCACGTTGATGGTGCCGCCTGCAAGCTTTACGGCTGCGATGACCGCAGAGCCGAGGAAGGACGCGCCTTTTGAGAAAATATCGTAGATACCGAAGTATTCGCCGGAGTTTTCCGCCGGGATGATCTTGGAGTAATACGAGCGCGAGAGCGACTGGATGGAGCCCTGGAAGCAGCCGATGAAGAACGCCAGAATCGCGAAGTGCAGGAGACTGCTGAGCATGAGCGCGTACAGCGCGATGCCGAAATAGCCCGCGATACAAACGAGAATGAGCGTGATGGTGTTGTATTTTTTCGAGAGCTTTGCGAAGACGAGCGAGCCGCCGAACGCAACGACCTGCGTTGCGAGCAGGAAGACGACCTGACCGACCGTGTTGAGGTTCAGGTCTGTGCCGATATTGATGGCGTTATCGATGATGGTGCCCACGCCGTCTATGTACAGGAAGAATGCGATGAGGAAGAACAGCACCTTTTTATCGTGCGTTGCGATGTTTTTGAGGGTGTGGAAGATTTCCGCGAACGCCTTGCGGATATCATGCCCCTTGGTTTCCACATAGTTGCGCTGCTTAAAGCCGCGAATGAGCGGAATGGTGACGAGCAGCCACCACACGGCAGTCACCGTGAAGCCGATGCCTTTAGAGAGCATATCCGGCAGCACGCCGACCATATCGGGCCCAAGCACATAGGCGATGAGCGCGATGAGAAACGGGATGCACGAGCCGATGTATCCCCATGCAAAGCCGTAGGACGAAACCTCGTCCATGCGTTCTTCGCTGGTGATGTCGTTCAGCATGGAATCATAGATGGTCAGCGACGCGCTGTAACAAATTTTCGTGAACACAAAAATGATGAGGAACAGCAGCCAGCCGGTGATGAAGCCGTTTAAAATGCAGCCGAAAATGCCGAGTGTTGCCGCGGTGGTGAACAGCACCTTTTTCTTATCTTTGTGGTCGGCGAGCACGCCGAAGATCGGCCCTAAAAGCGCCACGATAACGGTGACGACCGCCACGGCGATGGAATAATACGCCGTTGCCTGATGCGAGTTGATCTGTCCCGGCGCAGTGCCGATGGCGAGGCTCTTGAACCAGATAGGGATGAGCGAGCAGGAGAGCATGGTGAACGCGGAGTTGCCCACGTCGTAGAGCACCCATGCGAATTCCTGTTCCGTCAGCCCGCGGAAGACCTTGAGCCGGTTGAGTGCGTGAAAAATTGATTTCATGTGAAGACCTTACTTTCTTTTTAAAATCAGGTGCATGCTTTCGGTCTTACATTGTAACGCCGCCCTGTTAAATCCGTGATGTCGGTTTGTAAAGGGGAGGAAAATTATGCACTCCTCTTTGTCCATTGTGCCCCTCTAAGCTTTACAAAAATTATCACTGTGTCTATTTTATCATAGATACGAACAAAATGCTATAAAATTATTTTTGCATCGATAGAAATTCGGGCAGAATATAACACAATATACACAAAAAGAGCGGGGAGAACCTCGCTCTTTCCGAATTTATATGTGCGGTTTATGTATCGAGGCGCTCTAAATCGGCGCAGATGCGGTCGATGATCTCGTCCTGCATCATGTCGGGCGTGAGGGTCTGCTCGTTTAATGCGGGGGCGTAGTCCTTTTCGTTCCACCATCTGCGCATTTCCTTTTCGCCGAACTCCGTGCGCTTGTCCTTCGTTTGGTGGCGGCGGAGCGTCTCCTCAAACGGGAGGTCAAAATAGTACGCGCAGATGTTTTCGCCGTAGAGCGCTTTTGCGGCATCGAAAAGCGGGGTGTACCATCGGCTGTTCAAAATGCCTTCTAAAATGACGAGCTCGTTGTGCGCGTGGCCGTACTCAAGCAGCATGATGAGCACGTCGTTTGCGCGGGTGCCCGCGCCGTCGTTCGTCTTTAAGATGTCGCGGCGGATGACATCTTGGGACAGCAGCATGGTGTTTTTGCCGAACTTTTCCTGTAAAGCTCTTGCGATGGTCGTTTTGCCGCTGCCGCTGTTGCCGCGCAGGGTGATGAGTTTTTTCATGGGGTGTGCTCCTTTACGCTTTTTTTGATGGGATGGCGAATGACCGTTTTCCACTTTCCCGGCGCGACCTTACGGGCATCGCTGAGGTAGATCTCGTGGTGCAGGCGCGCGGCGGTAAGGTCGTTTATATAGCCGTTTTCGGCGAGAAACGTGTCCATCAGCGCCACAGATGCGGGCTCATCGTCAAACGCGCCGTGGTGCATGATCTGCACGCAAAGGCCCTCGTCGATCGTCAAAAACTCCGCTTTGCTGCAATCAAGCTTTTTCTTCTTTTCGGCGGTCTGCACGGCCCAGGCGAAATCATCCGGCGTGATGAAATCCGGCAGGCGGATGACGGAGACCCAGTGGAAAGCAGATTTATCGGCATAATCGATGCGGTCCGTATTCTCCTGCCACCAAAAGCCCTCAAGCGGCGGCACGACATACTCGAAAAAGCCCTCGATGCGGTGGTCGGTCTTGTAGCTCATTTTAAGCGTGTAGGCGATCGCGTACAAAACGCTGATGGCCTGCTGATACGCGCCGTCCGGCTCGTTTGGGTCGCCGGTGCCGCGCACTGCAATGTAGTTTGCAGGCGGCACAGTGACGATCTCCGGCTTGTTTTTCGGCATGTAGAATTCTTTGTATTCTTTCTTAAAATCAAAGGGCATGGGAAAACCTCATTTCATAATATTGTTACGACCCGGTGGAGCGGTAATGGCGCACGCCGAATTTCCAGAAGAGATAGCAAGGCACGATAAACACGCAGGCGATGACGGGCAGAAGCATCGCGCGGGCATCGTTGTGGCGGCCGATGAGGTACATCAGCGGGTAATACTGCACGAGCGCGTAGGGCACGATGTAGGTGCAGAACGTCAGCACGCCTTTGCCGTAGATGGAAAGCGGGTAGCGCCCGTGCTCGCGCATACCGTCTGTTAAAATATTGATGAACTCGAGTCCCTCTAATGTGAAAAAGCATAGCCCGGCGAAGATCAAATACACGCCTGCAAAAAGCACAATGCCGCCTAAAATCATGAAAATGAGCGTCATAACGCGCGCGGCGCACCAATCGATTGGGCAGTTTTGAAGCGCCCAGATCAGCAGGAAAATCGCCATAATGCCCTTGCCGAAGCGCTCTAAATCCATGCGGCTGCACAGGACGAGGAAAACCTCATTGCGCGGGCGCACCAGAACGCGGTCGAACTCGCCGTTCCCGATCATGCGGTCAAACGTATCAAACCCACGGAAGAACAGCTCCGCGAGCGAGAATGATAACAGCACGATGGCGTAGCAGAGCGAAACCTCGGTGTATGTGAAGCCGTCCACCTGCTTAAATCGCATGAACATGAACTGCACGCCCCAAAAGCATGTGAGCGGTATAAATAGCTGCGCCAGTGCGGAAAGCAAGAACGAAGCCTTGTACTGCATTGCTTTCTTGATGTGGATAGACAGAAATTCAAAGTATAGTTTCATAGATGACCCCTTTCTTTGTATACTGCAAAACACGAACGATTTGCCGGGCAGTGGAACGTCTTGTCGTTCCGTTTATCCTCCCTGAATCACTACCCGCTTCAGCGCATTTTTCATGAGGGTGTGACCGCCGAACACCAGGACGAGCAGCCAGAAGATTTGTAAGCCTACGGCGAAAGCGGCGTTCGTGCCGACAATGTCGCCGCTGTACACGCGGTACGGCACGTTGCTTGTGGCAGCGAAGGGGGTCAGCTCGCAGATTCTGCGCAGCGTAGGCGGGAAGAACGGCAGCGGCACTACGCCGCCGCAGAGAAAATCTGCCAGTGTGAGCAGCAGGGAGCGCAACCCGGTGGAAGAAAGGGTATACATGGTGAGGACGTAGATGAGCAGCGTGAACGCCGTGCTGTTCAATGCGCCCAGCACCATGGTGAGCAAAAATAGAAAGAATGTGGGTAAATCTGTCGGCGCGGTCAAGTTATAGCCTGCGGGCAGAAGCGCCGCAACGACTAAGATTGGCACGGCGCGCAATGCAACCTTGGAAATACGACCGGAGAGAGATTTCGTGTACCACATGGCGTAGAGGTCGACGGGGCGGCACAGCGAATACGAGATGCTGCCGGAGGTGATTTCCTCCAAAATGTCGCCGTCCAAGACCCACGAGGCGAACATGGCTAAAAACGCCTGCTGTATCCATGTGTAGTTGACGGTCGCCTGCAAGGTCATCGGAAAAGCGGTGGGGTCACTGCGGTAAAACGCGTGGTAGGCGAAGATGATCAAAAAGCCCCACGCAAATTGCGTGGAGATGCCTGCCAATGCCGCTGCGCGGTACTGCAAGCCCGTCACACAGCGCAGGCGGAAAAACGAAATGTATTTTTTAAGTTTCACGGCGCACCTCAAATATCAAACTGTTTGTAGAGCGCCGCGAGCGTTTCGTCAATCTGCCCGCTGCCGCCGCGCCGAATGTCGTCGAGTGTGCCGTCTAATAAAATGCGCCCTTTGCCGATGAGCAGGACACGCTGCGCCAAGGCTTCCACGTCCTGCATGTCGTGCGTCGTTAAAATGACCGTGGTGCCGCGGCGCTTGTTCATATCAAGCACGAATTCGCGCACGGCGATCTTCGATACCGCGTCGAGCCCGATGGTGGGTTCATCCAAAAACAAGATGCGCGGGTCGTGCAGCAGGGAGGCGGCGATCTCACACCGCATACGCTGCCCGAGCGACAGGCTGCGCGCCGGGGTCTTTAAGATCTCCGATAAATTCAGAAGGTCGGTTAAATCCCGTAAATTTCGCTTGTAAACATCTTCGGTCACGGCGTAAATGTCGCGGATAAGCTCGAATGAATCAATGACGGGCACGTCCCACCATAATTGACTGCGCTGCCCGAACACAACGCCAATCTGCGAAACATGCGCGCGACGGTCTTTCCACGGCACGCGCCCGTCGATGACGCAGGTGCCGCTGTCCGGCGTTAAAATGCCGGAGAGAATTTTGATGGTGCTGCTTTTCCCGGCACCGTTCGGGCCAATATAGCCCACGGCCTCGCCGTCTTCAATACGGAACGAAACGTCGTTTAGGGCGTGGATTTCTTCGTACTCGCGGCTGAAAAATGCTTTTGCGGCGTTTTTAAAGCCTGCGTTTCGTTTTCGCACGCGGAAGGTCTTTTGTAAATGCTCTGCCTGAATCATAGTATACTCCTCTTTTCCGTTAACGGTACGGACTTTCGGGCTAAAGCGAACACAGAAACTGAAACACGGGCTATCAGTTTAATACAATTTTTATAAAATGTCAATAATTTGCACAAAAGAATTCTGAAATTCTATTACAAAAAGTGAAATTATGGCGAAGACGCTTTTTTCGGTATCTTTACATATAAACAAGAATTTGGCACTGTGGAGCCGGAAATGCTAAAAGAAGCTTCAAAACGGATGCCGACCGGGAAGAATTCGCGCATTCACAAAGTATTTACAAATTTTGGTGTTGACATTTCCTGACCTTTGCAGTATAGTATAGACAAGGGTTAGCACTCAGGGGCATAGAGTGCTAAAACCTGAGAGGTGCAAGTATGGAACTGACAAAACGCAAACAAAATATACTTGCCTCGATCGTAGACGGATACATTCGCACGGGCGAGCCGGTGGGCTCCAAGTCCATTGCGGAAAAAGCAGGTGTTTCTTCCGCAACGGTGCGCAACGAGATGGCAGAGCTTACGGAGCTGGGGCTTTTGGAACAGCCGCACACCTCCGCGGGGCGTGTGCCTTCACAGAAAGGCTACCGCGAGTTTGTAGATGCGCTGATGCAGCCGAAAACGTTAACGGAAGCCGAAAAGCTTACGATAGACGCGATGCTTGCAAAGAGCGCGTTTGACCCGGAACGATTATTGCGTGGCGCGGCGAAAACGCTGGCGGCTTCTACACGGTACCTTGCGTTGAGTACCACGCCGAGCGGCGCGGATGCAAAGATCAAGGCGGTGCAGTTCGTGCAGACGAGCCGCCGCACCGCAATGCTCATTATGATGAGCAGTGCAGGTACCATGAAAAACAAGGTGTTTCACTGCGACTTTGATCTTTCAAACGAGATTATGCGCATTTTCTTCCGCGTGCTCAACGAGCGCGTAACAGGGCGCGACGTGGCGGAGATCAACCGGGCATTTGTGCAAAACCTTGCGATCTCGCTGGGGGATATGGCAATTTTGATGTCGCCAGCGCTGGCGGCGCTTTTGGAAGTGGCGCTTGAAACGATGCAGACGGAAATTTCCGTAAGCGGTCAGATGAACCTGCTGTTCTACCCGGAATACAAGCTTGGCGGTGCACGCCGGGTGATGGATATTCTGGAAAGACGGGAGCTTTTGACAGAACTTCTCGCAGGCAAGCAGAACCGCACGCAGATCAAGATCGGCACAGAGACCGGGCAGAACGCCTTGGCGGAATCGTCGGTCATTTGCTCACGGTACAGCGTGAACGGCAGAGATGCCGGCGCGGTCGCCGTGATCGGCCCGATGCGGATGCAGTACGCACACGTCGCGGCACAAACAGCATATGTCGCAGATCGTGTAGGCGAAATGCTTACGCGTATCATGCGGGAAGAATAGAGAAAGGAGCGTTGCCAGATGGCAGAGGAAAAGAAGCCTGTTCAGGAACCCGAGCAGGAAGCGAATACCGAGCCGGCAGAGGAATCTGCAAAGGCTGCGGAAAAGGAGAAAAAGAAAAAGAAGAGCGAGAAGATTCCGAAAGAGGATTACGACCGCTTGCAGGCGGAGTTCGACAGCCACAAGCAGCAGCACCTGCGCGTGCTTGCCGAGTACGATAACTTCCGCAAGCGTTCCGCAAACGAAAAGAACGCCGTTTACAATAACGCCGTTTCCGATACAATCAACGCGATTTTGCCGGTGGCCGATAATATCGACCGTGCACTGGCACAGGAAAATGTCTCCGCAGAGGATATGAAAAAAGGCGTTGAGATGATTGCAAACCAATTTAAGGCGAGCTTTGAAAAGCTTGGCATCCGAGAAATCGGTCAGGTTGGCGAGCCGTTTGATCCGGCGCTGCACAACGCGGTGGCGCACATTGAAAGCGACGAGCTTGGCGAAAACGTCATTTCGGCGGTGTTCCAGAAGGGCTACATGCTGGGCGATAAGGTCGTAAGACACGCCATGGTACAGGTAGCAAACTAAATCAGCAAATATCCATTTATATAGTAATTCAGAATTCACACACTTATTTGAGTTAAAGGAAGGTAATTGATATGGCAAAGACAATTGGTATTGACCTTGGTACAACAAACTCTTGCGTAGCGGTTATTGAAGGCGGCGAGCCGGTCGTTATCGCAAACGCAGAAGGCGCAAGAACCACCCCGTCTGTCGTGGCATTCTCCAAGACAGGCGAGCGCATGGTCGGTCAGGTCGCAAAGCGTCAGGCGATTACGAACCCGGACCGCACGATCTCCTCTATTAAGAGAGAGATGGGCACAGACCACAAGGTGACGATCGACGGTAAGAGCTACACCCCGCAGGAAATCTCCGCAATGATCCTCCAGAAGCTGAAGGGCGACGCGGAAGCTTACCTCGGCGAGAGCGTTACGAGCGCAGTTATCACCGTTCCGGCGTACTTCACGGACGCACAGCGTCAGGCAACGAAGGACGCGGGCAAGATCGCGGGCCTCGATGTAAAGCGTATCATCAACGAGCCGACGGCAGCAGCACTGTCCTACGGTATCGATAAGGAAGACGACCAGAAGATCATGGTTTATGACCTCGGCGGCGGTACGTTCGATGTTTCCATCATTGAGATGGGTGACGGCGTGCAGGAGGTTCTGGCTACGGCCGGCAACAACCGCCTTGGCGGCGACGACTTTGATAAGCGCGTCATGGATTGGATCATCAACAGCTTCAAGGTTTCCGACGGCATCGACCTTTCCGGCGATAAGATGGCTATGCAGCGTATTAAGGAAGCGGCAGAGAAGGCAAAAATCGAGCTTTCCGGCATGACGAGCGCTTCCATCAACCTGCCGTTCATCACGGCGGATGCGACCGGCCCGAAGCACCTTGACCTCACGCTCTCCAGAGCAAAGTTCAATGAGCTTACCGCAGACCTCGTTGAGAAGACCATGGGCCCGGTTCGTCAGGCACTGAGCGACTCCGGCCTCTCTATCGGTGAGATCAACAAGGTTCTCATGGTCGGCGGTTCCTCCAGAATTCCGGCTGTTCAGGAAGCGGTTAAGAAGCTTATCGGCAAAGAGCCGTTCAAGGGCATCAACCCGGACGAATGCGTTGCAATCGGCGCCGCACTTCAGGCAGGCGTTCTCGGCGGCGAAGTTCAGGGCTTGCTGCTGCTTGACGTTACTCCGCTTTCTCTCGGTGTTGAGACCATGGGCGGCGTGATGACGAAGATCATCGACAGAAACACCACTATCCCGACCAAGAAGAGCCAGATTTTCTCCACGGCGGCTGATGGTCAGACGCAGGTTGAGGTCAACGTTCTGCAGGGCGAGCGTGAATTTGCACGCGATAACAAGCAGTTGGGTCTCTTTAAGCTCGACGGCATCGCTCCGGCTCCGCGCGGCATCCCCCAGATTGAAGTTACATTTGACATCGACGCAAACGGCATCGTAAATGTTTCCGCTAAGGATCTCGGCACCGGTAAAGAACAGCACATCACGATTTCTTCTTCCTCCAACATGAGCAAGGAAGACATCGATAAGGCTGTTAAGGCGGCTGAGCAGTTCGCAGAGGAAGACAAGAAGCGCCGTGAAGAGGTTGAGACGAAGAACAACGCAGAGAACCTCTGCTACCAGGCGGAGAAGCTTGTAAACGAGAGCGGCGACAAGCTGGAAGAGGCGGACAAGACCGAAGTGAACAACAAGGTTGCAGCCCTGAAGACCACCATGCAGAACGGCACGGTCGAGGAGATCAAGTCCGGCATGGATGAGCTGCAGAAGGCGATTTACGCGGTCAGTGAGAAGCTGTATAAGGCAAGTGCACCGCAGCAGGGCGAGCAGGCAGCCCCGGGCGCAAACCCGCAGCAGGGCGGCCAGAACCCGAACGGTGACGTCTACGACGCAGACTACAAGGACGTCGATTAAGTTTTATAAATGACACGTTCAAAAGCGCAAGGGGAGCCGAAAGGCGTCCCTTGCCTTTTGGAGTTTGCGAGGAGATGACAGCGGATGGCGGACAACAAAAAAGATTATTATGAAGTGCTTGGGGTCGATAAGAGCGCAACAGACGATGTGATTAAAAAGGCGTACCGCAAGCTTGCAAAGCAATACCACCCGGACTTGAATCCCGGAGATAAAAATGCGGAAGCGAAGTTTAAGGAAGTCAACGAAGCGTATGAGGTACTTTCTGATAAAGACAAGAAGGCGCGCTACGACCAGTTCGGCTTTGCGGGCGTAGACCCGAACTTCGGCGGCGGCGCGGGCGGTGGAAATCCGTATGCCGGCGGCGCAGGCGGTTTTGATTTTACCGATATTTTCGACAGCTTCTTCGGCGGCGGTTTCGGGGGCGGCGGACGCCGTGCGAACCCGAACGCACCGCGCCGCGGCAGTGACGTAGAGGCAAGCGTCACCCTTTCGTTTGAGGAAGCGGCAAAGGGCTGCAAGAAAAATGTGACCTACCACCAGATCGAAAATTGCCCGGATTGCAACGGCTCCGGCGCGGCTAAGGGCACAAGCCCCAAGACTTGCCCGAACTGCGGCGGCTCCGGCCAGGTGCGCATCAACCAGCGCACACCGTTCGGCGTGGTGCAGTCCACAAGCACGTGCGACCGCTGCCACGGCAGAGGCCAGATTGTCGATACCCCGTGCAAAACGTGCGACGGCAAGGGTAAGATCCGCCGCCAGAAGACGATCGAGATTTCCGTTCCGGCGGGTATCGATGACGATCAGATTCTGAATGTCGGCGGCAAGGGCAATGCCGGCTCCAACGGCGGTCCGAACGGCGACCTGCACGTATACATTACAGTTCGTCCGCATGCCATTTTCACGCGCCGCGGCAACGACGTTTGGTGCGATATGCCAATCACGTTCACGCAGGCTGCACTCGGCGCGGAAGTCACGGTGCCGACGCTCGACGGCAAGGTGAGCTATACCGTACACGAGGGCACGCAGCCGGGCGACGTGTTCAAGCTCAAGGGCAAGGGTATTCAGAGCATCAACGGCAGAGGGCGCGGCGACCAGTACGTGCGCGTAACCGTTGAAGTGCCGAAAAACCTGAGCAAGCGCCAAAAAGAGCTTTTGCAGGAATTTGAACAGAATGCCGACGAAAAGAACTATCAGAAGCGTAAAAGCTTCTTCGGCAAGATCAAAGACCTGTTTGAAGACTAAACACATGAAAGTTTAAAGTATTCTCCGTTCTGTACAGAGCGGGGGATATTTTGCTATATAAGCTCTTTACATTTTCAACTTTGCGCTCGTTGTGCAGCTTGGTATCGGCATTTTGGCGCTGCCCGACAATTTTCGTGCATTTTTTGTTGCAATTCGGTGCGTTTCGGACTATAATAAATAGCAGAAATCAACAAATGGAGGTTGATAAAATTGAAAAAGAGAATATTTGCGTTGTGCAGCGCCTTGCTGCTCAGCCTGACTGTGTTCGCGGGCTGCGGCTCGAAACCGGCAGAGGAGAGCGCCGCAAGCGAGCCGGAAGCGACTGCCACGGCTGCTCCGACGGCAGAGGCGGAATCTTCCGCAGCAGAGAGCACCGCAGCACCCACGGAAGCACCTTCCACGGAACCGGCGAATGTGAACCTGCTCACCGGCCTGCCGACCTTGACGGACGGCGCCATCGGCAAACGTCCTGTCGCCGTAATGGTGAATAACGTAGACGCCGCCCTGCCGCAATATGGCATCTCCGCCGCAGATCTTATTTTTGAGTTACCGGTGGAATACGACCTGACCCGTTTGATGGCCGTTTATGGGGATTATACCCAAATTCCCGAGATTTGTTCCATTCGCAGCTGCCGATACTATTATCCAATTTTGGCGGTCGGGTTTGATGCGGTTTATGTGCATTGGGGAATCAATCCTACTGTTGCTGTGGATACAATTAATAGCATGGAAATTGATCATTTTGATGGCGATTCTTACGGATCTGGTAAGTACTTTGGGCGTGATAAAGATCGTCTCAGTGCTGGCTATGCACTGGAACATACCGGCGTGTTCTACGGCACAAAAGTGCCGGAAATGCTGGAAGCTAGCAATGTTCGTACCGATTTGAAGGAAGATAAGATGGGCACAGCGTTTAAGTTCGTTGAGATGGACAAAAATACTGCTCCGAGCGGAGAGAATGCAAAAAATATCCGTGTTGACTTTGGCGCGAATTACAGTACATTCAGCTATGATGCAGACAAGCATGTGTACATGAAAAACTACCAGAATAAGCCGCATATGGACAGTAAAACGAATGAGCAGCTTCAGTTTGAAAATCTTATTATCTTGGAAACAAAAATTACACCATATCCAACAGATAGCGTCTTGAAGTATGTGGATTGGGAAGGCGGCGAAAATGCAAAGGGCTACTATATTTCCGAGGGCAAAATGGTGCCGATTACTTGGTCTAAGGCCGGTATGTATGACCCGCTGAAGTTCTTTGACGCGAACGGCAACGAGTTGCAGCTCAATCGCGGTAAGTCCTACATCGCGTTCACCTATGCGGGAAACTGCAAGGTTGAAGGGTAAAAGTTAAGAAAACAGACAAAAAGAGCTATCTGACTTCTCTAACAGAAATCAGATAGCTCTTTATTCTTGGATAATCTAAAATGTTGTCATTTTGTTGTCACGGAGCAATTCCCGGGCACAAAAGTCCAGCTTTTTCAAGGCTTTTCAGCCTTTCGGGTATTACTCAAATTCGATCGTTGCCGGGGGTTTGCCGGTGCAATCGTAGAGGACGCGGTTGACGTGCTGGACCTCGTTGACGATGCGGCTGGTGACGGTTTGGAGCAGGCCCCACGGAATCTCGGCGGCTTCGGCCGTCATGAAATCGGTGGTGGTTACGGCGCGCAGGGCCACGGCATAGTCGTAGGTGCGCTCATCACCCATAACGCCCACACTGCGCATGTTGGTCAGCGCGGCGTAGTACTGGCTGATGCTCTTATCGAGACCGGCTTTTGCGATCTCCTCGCGCCAGATGGCGTCGGCTTCCTGCACCATCTTGACCTTATCCGGCGTGACTTCGCCGATGATGCGGATGGCAAGGCCGGGGCCGGGGAACGGCTGGCGGCTGACGAGGTATTCCGGCAGACCCAGCTCACGGCCGGCCTGACGCGTCTCGTCCTTAAAGAGGTCACGCAGCGGCTCGACGATCTCCTTGAAATCGACGTAATCCGGCAGACCGCCTACGTTGTGGTGCGACTTGATGACGGTGCTTTCGCCGCCGAGGCCGCTTTCCACGACGTCGGGGTAGATGGTGCCCTGCGCGAGGAAATCGACGGCGCCAATCTTCTTTGCTTCTTCTTCAAAGACGCGGATGAACTCTTCGCCGATGATCTTGCGCTTTTTCTCCGGTTCGGATACGCCGGCGAGCTTATCGTAGAAGCGCTGGCGAGCGTTGACGCAGACGAAATTGAGCTCGAACTGGCCGTTCGGGCCGAAGACCTCGCAGACTTCTTCCATCTCGTTCTTGCGCAGCAGGCCGTGGTCGACGAATACGCAGGTGAGCTGCTTGCCGACGGCTTTGGAGAGCATGGCTGCCGCAACGGAGGAATCAACACCGCCGGAAAGGGCGCACAGCACTTTGCCGTCGCCAATCTTCTCGCGCAGCGCCTTGACGCTCGTCTCGACGAAGGAGCCCATTTTCCAGTCGCCCTTGCAGCCGCAGACGTTGTAGACAAAATTGTGCAGCATCGTCTTGCCTTCCGGCGTGTGGAGCACTTCCGGGTGGAACTGGAAGCCGTAGAGGTTCTTTTCCGGCAGCTCGATGGCGGCGACCGGGCAGTTATCGGTATACGCGGAGATTGTGAAGCCTGTGGGCGCGGTCTCGGCGTAGTCGTTGTGGCTCATCCAGCAAATGGTCTCCGGGCTGACGTTCTCAAAGACCTTGGACTTGGTATCGACGTGAACCAGCGTTTTGCCGTATTCACGCTCCGGCGCCTTGCAGACATGACCGCCGAGCAGATGCGTCATGAGCTGGAAGCCGTAGCAAAGTCCGAGCACGGGGATACCGAGATCGAAAATCGCGGGATCAATGGTCGGCGCACCGTCGACGTAAACGCTGTTCGGGCCGCCGGTGAAGATGATGCCCTTGGGGTTCTGCGCGCGAATGGCGTCAAGACCCACGCGGTAGGACACGATCTCGCAGTATACATTGCACTCGCGGACGCGGCGTGCGACCAGCTGGTTATACTGTCCGCCGAAGTCCACTACGAGCACTTTTTCGTTTTGTGGCATATTACACCCTGCCTTCCTGAATTTAAAACGTTGGTTCAACAATTGAATACAATTCTATTTTACTCCACTGTGACAGATTTTGCAAGATTGCGCGGCTTATCAATATCGCAGCCCTTCATGGAGGCGACATAGTACGCAAACAGCTGCATTGGGATGACTGAGAGGGAGGGGAGCATGAACGATGCGGTCTTCGGAATGTAGAACACCATATCTGTCTGCCCGGCAATCTCTTTTTTGTCTTCCGTCGCAACACCCAGCACGACAGCGCCGCGCGCCTTAACCTCTTTGATATTCGACATCATTTTATCAAAGAGGCGGGCGTCGGTCGCAAGCGCGATGACAAGCGTGCCGTCTTCGATGAGGGAGATCGGGCCGTGCTTGAGCTCGCCCGCGGCGTAGGCCTCGGAGTGAATGTAGGAAATCTCCTTGAGTTTGAGGGAAGCCTCCAGAGACGCGGCGTAATCGACATTGCGGCCGATAAAGTACATGTCGCTCGCGTTGAAATACTTGGAAGCAAAGAACTGAATATTCTCCTTGTGCTTCAGCATTTCGTCAATCTGCTCCGGCAGCTTTTCGAGCGCCGCGATGTATGCACTGAGCTGCTCCTGCGTGAATTTGCCGAGCTGCTCGCCGATGTACAGCGCCAGAAGATAAATGACCGCAAGCTGCGTGCTGTATGCTTTTGTGGACGCGACGGAAATTTCCGGGCCTGCCCACGTATACAGCACGTCGTCCGATTCGGTTGCAATGGTGCTGCCGACAACGTTCACGACGGAGAGCACACGACAGCCCGCACGCTTCGCTTCGCGCAGCGCCGCCAGCGTATCGGCGGTCTCGCCGGACTGGCTGATGATGATCATGAGCGTGTTTTCGTTGAGGATCGGGTCGCGGTAACGGAACTCAGATGCAACATCCACTTCGACCGGGATGCGCAGCAGTTCTTCAAACGCGTACTTTGCCACGACGCCCACGTGGTACGCCGTGCCACATGCCACGATGTTGATTTTTGTGAAGCGGCGCAGCTCCTCGGCGGTCAAGGTGATGTCATCAAGCACGATGTGCCCGTTGCGGATACGCGGTGTAATGGTATCACGCACGGCTTTCGGCTGCTCGAAGATCTCCTTCATCATGAAATGCTCAAAGCCGCCCTTTTCGGCCGCTTCAATATCCCACTCGATGTGCTCAATCTCTTTTTCGACCGGCTCGCCGTCTGCGTTATAGAACTTCACGCCGTCGCGGGTGAGCTCTGCAATTTCGTTATCTTTTAAGCGGCAGATCTCACGCGTCTTTGATAAGATCGCGGGAATGTCGGACGCGATGAAATTTTCGCCCTGCCCGATACCGATGATGAGCGGGCTGTCCTTGCGTACCGCGTAGATGCAGTCCGGGTGGTCGGCACTGATGATGCCGAGCGCATAGCTGCCTTCCACCTTGGAGATGACCTTTTCAATCGTCTCCAGAATGTCGCCCTTATCGTAGTATTCGAGCATCTGCGCGACAACTTCCGTATCGGTTTCCGATACGAACTGTACGCCGCGGCGCATGAGGTGCTGCTTGAGGTAGAGATAATTCTCGATGATGCCGTTATGCACAACGGCAAAACGACCGCCCTCGCTCACCTGCGGGTGCGAGTTCACATCGCTCGGTGCGCCGTGCGTCGCCCAGCGCGTGTGGCCGATGCCGAGCGTACCGGTCAGTGCTTTGCCGCCGTCCAACAGGTCGCTCAGCACGCGCAGCCGGCCTTTCGATTTTACAACTTTCAATCCGTCTTCCGAGAAGACCGCTACACCTGCGGAGTCATATCCGCGGTATTCCAACTTTTCCAACCCCTGCAAGAGAACGGGTACTGCCTGATCGTTACCGATATAACCGACGATTCCGCACATATCCTAAACCATCCTTTCAGAATTTACAATTCAAAATTGGTTATTCTTTGTACAGTGGAAATATAACTGTATTTAATGATTTGTATGCAAAGTAGGGGAAAGCAGGCGGCTTGGGGCTGCCTGCTTTCTTAGAATATCTTAAATTAGCGATACATGATGTCTTCGCGGGCAGGGCCGTTCGAAACCATGCAGACCGGAACACCGAGGTGCTTTTCGGCAAACTCGACGTAATGACGTGCGTTCTCCGGGAGATCCTCGAACTTCTTGATGCCGCGGATGTCGCACTTCCAACCCGGAAGCTTCTCGAAAATCGGCTTGCAGCGCTTGAGCTCCGTAGTGGTCGGGAAGTAATCAATCTGCTTGCCGTCGAGCTCGTAACCGACGCAGACCGGAATCTCATCGAGATAGCCGAGTGCATCAAGTACGGTCATGGCAACGCCGGTTGCACCCTGCACCTGGCATCCATAGCGGGCTGCAACGAGGTCGAGCCAGCCGACACGACGCGGACGGCCGGTAGTAGCACCGTACTCGCCCTTATCGCCGCCGCGCTTTCTCAGCTCTTCCGCTTCATCGCCGAAAATCTCGGAAACGAACTCGCCTGCGCCGACAGCGCTGGAATACGCCTTAACGACCGTGTAAATCTCTTTGATCTCATACGGCGGGATGCCGCCTGCGCCGACAGCGCCGAAGCCGGCGACCGGGGAGGAGGAGGTGACCATCGGATAAATGCCGAGGTCCGGGTCCTTCAGGGAGCCGAGCTGACCCTCGAGCAGAATGGTTTTGCCTTCCTTAACGGCGTTGTGGAGAATGGTGAATGTATCGGCCACATACGGCGCGATGAGTTCCTTATACTCCATGAGCTTTGCGTAAATCTCTTCGCGGTCGAGCGGCTCAACCTTATAAAGGTCGGTGTAGAGTACATTCTTGAGATCGAGCACATGGTCAATCTTCTCCATCAGGTCCTCTTTGCTGCCAAACAGCTCGCTGACCTGAAAGCCGATCTTTGCGTACTTATCGGAATAGAACGGTGCGATGCCGCTCTTGGTGGAACCAAAGGACTTAGAAGCCAGACGGGCTTCTTCCATGCCGTCGAGTGCTTTGTGGTACGGCATAACGATCTGGCAGCGGTTGGAGATGAGGATGTTCGGCATCGGAACGCCCTGTTCCGTTACAGCCTTGAGCTCGTCGATGAAGTTTTCAACGGAGAGCGCAACGCCGTTGCCAATGATATTGAGGATGTTCTTTCTAAAAATACCGGAGGGCAGCTGATGCAGAGCAAAGCGACCGTAATTGGTGATGATCGTGTGGCCGGCGTTGCTGCCGCCCTGGAAACGAACAACGATATCGGAATCTTCCGCCAGAATATCGGTGATTTTGCCTTTTCCTTCGTCGCCCCAGCAGGCGCCGACAATTGCTTTTACCATAATAGTTCAAGCCTTTCTAATATATATTTATTTCCTCCCAAAGCCGTTTAAAACGGCGGGGTGAATTACAGATTGATCTCTGCGGTCTCTGTTTCGGTGTCTGCATAGCGATCGAGGATCGGCTTTACGACATCGTGAAGGAAAATTTCGGTCTGGCGCGGTGCGCGGCCGACATACTTGTGCGGGTCTACGATGCCCTTGAGCTCGTCGAGTGTGACGCCGAAGATCGGGTCGTTTGCGATGCGCTCCAGAAGGTCGTTTTCACCGCCCTCTTCCTTAATGACCTTAGAGGCTGCCATGGAGTGCACGCGCACGTGCTCGTGCAGCTCCTGACGGTCTGCGCCGCGCTTTGCGGCGTCCATCATGATGTTTTCCGTCGCCATGAACGGCAGCTCGCGGCGGAGGTGCTGCTCGATGACCTTCGGGTAAACCACAAGGCCGTCCGCAACGTTCATTACAAGGTTCAGGATCGCGTCGGTCGCAAGGAAAGCTTCCGGCACGCTGATGCGCTTGTTCGCGGAGTCGTCCAGCGTGCGCTCAAACCACTGCGTAGAAGCGGTAATCGCCGGGTTCAGCGCGTCTACGACAATGTAGCGTGCAAGGGAGGCGATACGCTCGCTGCGCATCGGGTTGCGCTTATACGCCATGGCGGAGGAACCGATCTGGTTCTTCTCAAACGGCTCTTCCACTTCCTTCAGGTGCTGCAGAAGACGGATGTCGTTCGAGAATTTTGCGGCGCTCTGCGCGATGCAGCTCAAAACGTTCAGCATCTGGCTGTCGAGCTTACGCGGGTAGGTCTGGCCGGAGACGGCAAAGCAGCTTTCATAGCCCATTTTCTCGGCGATTTTCGCGTCGATCTTTGCGGCCATTTCATCGTTGCCGTCGAAGAGCTCAAGGAAGCTTGCCTGTGTGCCCGTGGTGCCCTTGGAGCCGAGCAGCTTCGCTTTGCTGAGCTGATACTCCACGTCTTCAAGGTCCATCAGAAACTCCTGCATCCACAGCGTGGCGCGCTTGCCCACGGTGGTCGGCTGTGCCGGCTGGAAGTGGGTAAAGGCAAGCGTGGGCAGATCTTTATATTCTTCCGCAAAATGGGAAAGAATGCGGATGACATTGACGAGCTTCTTCCTAACAATCTTCATGGCTTCCGTCATGATGATGATGTCGGTGTTGTCGCCGACATAGCAGCTTGTTGCGCCGAGGTGGATGATGCCGGCAGCCTTCGGGCACTGCTGGCCGTAGGCATACACATGGCTCATCACGTCGTGGCGCACAAGGCGCTCGCGCTCTTCGGCGACTTCATAGTTGATGTCCTCGGCGTGTGCCTTCAGCTCATCGACCTGTTCCTGTGTGACCGGCAGACCGAGCTCCATTTCGCTCTCTGCAAGCGCGATCCAAAGGCGGCGCCAGGTCTTGAACTTCATGTCCGGCGAAAACAGGTACTTCATCTCTTTGTCGGCATAGCGGGAGGACAGGGGGGATTCATACGTATCTCTCATGTTTATCTTTTCCTTTAATCAAATAAATAACAAACGGAGAATGCGGCAATAAACCGCGTAAACGGAGCCTCCGCGTTTTCGGGGACTCCGTTTCGTTATATGCTTTACAGTCAGTTCAGGCCGATGCGCTTCATCATTTCGGCATAAGCCTCTTCCACACCGCCCATGTCGCGGCGGAAACGGTCCTTATCGAGCTTTTCATGGGTATTGATGTCCCAGAAGCGGCAGGTATCCGGGGAAATCTCGTCTGCGAGGATAATCTCGCCGTCAGAGGTCTTGCCGAATTCGATCTTGAAGTCGATGAGGTCAACGCCGATGCTCTTGAAGAACTCCAGCATGAGCTCGTTGACCTTCAGAGCCATCGAGCTGATCTTATCAATCTCCTCCTGCGTTGCAAAGCCGGCAGCGAGAATATGGTAATTGTTGACCATCGGATCGCCGAGATCGTCGTTCTTGTAGCAGAACTCCAGAACCGGTACGCGCATGGGGGTGCCTTCCTCAAGGCCGAGGCGCTTAGAGAGACTGCCGGCTGCCTTGTTGCGGACGATGACTTCGAGCGGAACGATGCTGACCTTGCGCACGACGGTGTCGCGGTCGGAAAGCTCTTCTACAAAGTGGGTCTTGATGCCGTGCTTTTCAAGCAGCTGGAACATGAAGTTGGACATACGGTTGTTGACAACGCCTTTGCCGACGATGGTGCCCTTCTTGAGGCCGTTGAACGCGGTCGCGTCATCTTTATAGGAAACGATGCAATAATCCGGGTTCTCCGTTGCGTAAACTTTCTTTGCTTTGCCCTCGTAGAGTAATTCGGTCTTCTGCATAATACATTACCATACCTTTCTTCATTGAGCGTTTGGCGCGGGCGAAAAGCCGAAAACGGCAAAATTTTCTCCCGTGCATTATCATACACTTTAATTCTATAGAAAAGTGCACCGAATGTCAATCTTTTTCCGAAAACCGCCGTGCAAGAATTCGTACAATTTCAGGGTGTGAGACGAAAGAATACTGGTGCTTTTACAACAAAAGAAAGTGAACTTGCAGAATTGAAACAGGTTTCCTTCAAAATTCATCGCTTTGCGGTGCTGAAACTTTTTTGAAATTTTTCGCAAAAACATATTGAAAACACGAAAAACCTGTGGTAAAATGTAAACGTTTTCAGGAAACGGGCAAAAAGGCCCAAAAGACCGAAGGGAGATCTTTTTGCAGGATTTAAAGGTAAAAACTGCGTTTTCTGTGCTTTTCTTATTTTTCAATCTATTTTCTAAGGAGCGATCGTTATGTCTTATGTAAGCGAACAGCTGGAACACCTTAAAAAGCTTAATTCCAATGAGCCGGAATTCATTCAGGCTGCAACGGAAGTTCTCACCACTTTGGAGCCGGTCATTGAAGCAAACCCGCAGTATGAGGCTGCCGGTATCTTGGAGCGTCTCACCGAGCCGGAGCGCCAGATCATGTTCCGCGTGCCGTGGGTCGACGATAACGGCAAGGTTCATGTGAACCGCGGCTATCGCGTACAGTTCAACTCTGCGATCGGTCCGTATAAGGGCGGTCTGCGCCTGCACCCGTCCGTTAACCTTGGCATCATCAAGTTCCTCGGCTTCGAGCAGATTCTCAAGAACTCTCTGACCGGTCTGCCCATCGGCGGCGGCAAGGGCGGCTCCGATTTCGATCCGAAGGGCAAGAGTGACCATGAGATTATGGTGTTCTGCCAGAGCTTCATGACCGAGCTTTACAGACACATCGGCGCTGATACGGATGTACCGGCGGGCGATATCGGCGTAGGCGGCAGAGAAATCGGCTACCTCTACGGCCAGTATAAGAGAATCCGTAACTGCTATGAGGGCGTTCTCACCGGCAAGGGTCTCACCTACGGCGGCTCCCTCGCCCGTACGGAAGCGACGGGCTACGGCCTGCTGTACTTCACCGATGCGATGATGAAGAAGAACGGCATGGATATTAAGGGCAAGACGGTTGTTATCTCCGGCGCCGGCAACGTTGCAATTTATGCAACCGAAAAGGCACAGCAGCTTGGCGCTAAGGTTGTTACCATGTCTGATTCCACCGGCTGGATCTACGACGCGGAGGGCATCGACCTTGCAGCTGTCAAGGAGATCAAGGAAGTTAAGCGCGCACGTCTCACCGAGTACAAGAAGTACAGACCGAACAGCGAGTACCACGAGGGTAAGGGTGTTTGGACGGTTCCGTGCGACGTGGCTCTGCCGTGCGCAACGCAGAACGAGCTGAATGAAGAAGACGCGAAGACGCTCGTCAAGAACGGCGTACAGGTCGTTGCCGAGGGTGCGAACATGCCGTCCACCATTGAGGCTACGAATGTCTTCCAGCAGGCCGGTATTCTGTTTGCACCGGGCAAGGCTGCAAACGCAGGCGGCGTTGCGACTTCTGCTCTTGAGATGAGCCAGAACAGCGAGCGTCTCTCCTGGAGCTTTGAAGAAGTTGACGCAAAGCTGAAGGGCATCATGGAGAACATCTTTGCGAACGTAGACGCGGCTGCCGAGAAGTACGGCCACCCGAAGAATTATGTCATGGGCGCAAACATCGCGGGCTTCGTGAAGGTCGCAGATGCTATGCTCGCACAGGGCATTGTCTGATCCTGATTTGATTTAAAACAGAATAAAGCTTAAAAGGCGCTGTGTGGTTTAAAACCTGCACGGCGCCTTTTGCTTATTAAGGAAGTCATTCTAAACGATGGAGGATGGAATAACACAAACAAAATTTTTCACAGCGGGATGAAAAAGTAAATACGGAAAATAAAAAAATGGACACCGAAACGATGTCCATAATTTTATTGACCAGTTCTTTTATACTGCTCTTGTAACCTTGCCGGAACGCAAGCAGCGGGTGCAGGCGTATACACGCTTCGGTGTACCGTTAACAAGTGCCTTTACTCGTCTGATATTCGGTTTCCAAGTTCTGTTGGAACGTCTGTGGGAGTGGGAAACCTTGATGCCGAAGGATACGTCCTTTCCGCAAATTTCACATTTAGCCATCTATCTGCACCTCCTTAAAGTGCCTAATTCTTCATTGCAACGTTAGTATTGTAGCAGAAACGAACGCAAAATGCAAGATTTATTTTTAAAAATGGGAACTAAATTTTGAAAAAACTCGCTTTTCCGCATCTTTTGCTAAAACGAAAAGTTGTTCACAGAATGTTTTTACGGAAAAGAATTGTTTTTTCGTCCTCTATGCTTTATAATTCTATAAGGTATATCCGAAACCGTTTTCGGGTGCACCCCACAGAAAGAGGTGTTATATTTGCTTTTTAATTCGATCATGACCTTGCTGCGCGGCAGCGCTGTTGATCCGCTCAGTGTTATCATTCAGATTTTAGCCACGCTCGTCATCGTTTTCCTTGCGCTGCCGCTGCACGAGCTTGCGCACGGTTGGGTGGCGTACAAACTCGGTGACCCTACCGCAAAGTATGAGGGTCGCTTGACGCTGAACCCGCTTGCAAGCATTGACCCGATGGGTGCGATGTTCCTTTTGCTTTTCGGCATCGGTTGGGCAAAGCCCGTGCCGATCGACAGCCGGTATTTTAAAAATCCGCGCTCCGGCGTGGCACTTACGTCCCTTGCGGGCCCGGCGGCGAACCTGCTTGCATCTTATGTCGGCTGCGTTATTTATTATGCTATTGCGGCTTTTGTGCCGTACAACGCGTTTGTGCATTACATTTTACTGTTCTTCAGCTATTTTTCGTTTATCAACGCGGTGCTGGCGGTTTTCAACCTTGTGCCGCTGCCGCCGCTTGACGGCTCCAAAATTTTGGCGGCGCTGCTCAGCGACCGCGCACGCTACAAGTTCTACCAGTACCAGAACATGCTCTCCATGATCGGCATGCTGCTCATTGTTTCCGGTGCGCTTACGGGTCCGCTGAGTGTGCTTGAAAATGCCGTATACGGCGGTGTGAGCTGGCTTGCGGCGTTGCCGTTCCATGTGGCCGGCGTATTGTGATCGTGTATGAACATGGAAAAAACGGAAACACTTTCCTATAAGCTCGATGTGTTTGAGGGTCCGCTCGACCTGTTGCTCAACCTCATCGCAAAAAACAAACTCAATATCTACGATATTCCCATCGCAGAGCTTTTAGAGCAGTACATGGCGCAGATTCACGAGATGCAGGCGGCAGATATGGACGTTGCGAGCGAATTTCTCGAGATGGCGGCGCGTCTTGTGCACATCAAAAGTGTTTCGCTGCTGCCGAAAAAGGAAGAGGAAGCGGCATTGAAGCAAGAACTGACCGGTCAGCTGCTTGAATATCAGCAGTGCAAGGAAGCGGCCATGCGTCTGCGCGAGCGGTTTTCGCTCGACGGCATCGTGCGTGCGCAGGCGGATATTCCCGCAGATCTCACCTATAAGCGCCACCATAAGCCGCAGGAGCTACTTTCGGCGTATTTGTCGATGCTCGGCAAAAAGAAACCGCCGGAGCCGCAAAAGCCGGAGGACACCATCTCAAAGCTCATCACGCGCCGTGTGGTCTCCGTGGCTTCGCAAATTGTTTTCGTGCTGCGCAGCCTGTGGAAAAAGCGGCATGTGTCGTTAAAAGAGCTGTTCCGCGGCAAAAACGACCCCTCGGAGCGCGTGGCGGCGTTCCTCGCCGTTTTGGAGCTTGTCAAGGACAAACGATTGCGCGTGGACGGTGACGGCGAAGACTGCGAGATCAAACTGACGAACGGAGGCGAGTAAGCTGAATAAAAAGAAAATGCTCGGCATGATGGAGGCAATCTTATTCGCGTGCGGCGACCCGATCGACATCGATAAGCTGGCGCAGGCGCTTAACACCGAGGAAGAGAACGTTCTGGAGCTCAGCCGAACGCTTCAGGCGAAATATAACAAGGAAGAAAGCGGCATCCATTTGCTGCAATTAGACCACACCTTGCAGTTTGCCGTGAATCCCGCGTTTTTGGCACCGGTGCGCACAGCGTTAGACCTCAGAAGCAGCGCGCCGCTCTCGCAGGCGGCCATGGAGGTGCTGGCGGTCATCGCATATAATCAGCCTGTCACGAAAGCGTTTGTGGAGCAGGTGCGCGGCGTGGATTGCTCGGGCGTCATCGGCAGCCTGGTCCAGAAAGCGCTCATTGAAGAGCGCGGGCGACTCGACCTTCCCGGTAAGCCGCTATTATACGGCACGACGGAAAATTTCCTGCGCTGCATGGGCATCCGCTCGCTTTTGGAGCTGCCGCCTTTGCCGCAGGAGGAAGAAACCGAAAACGCACCTCAAAACGACGGGGCAGACAAAGCATGATCGTTTTATGGATTCTGCTCGGGCTCATCGCGCTGATCTTTCTTCTGCTGTGCATCCCTGTGCGGTTCGATCTGAACTATAACGGAGAGGCGACCGTTTTTATACGGTATCTCTTTTTAAAATACCGTGTGCTTCCCGCACCGGAGAAAAAACCGGAGCCGAAAAAAGAGAAGAAACCAAGCGAAAAAAAGTCTGAAGAAAAAGCCAAGGAGAAAAAGCCGAACCCGCTTTTGCAGCAGGTGAAAAAATATAAGGAAGCCGAGGGACTTACGGGACTTTTAACGCTCGCGAAAGATTTGTTAAAGGCCACCGGCACGCGCTTTGGAAAGCTTTTAAAGCACATAAAGCTGAAAGATTTCGACCTATACGTGCTCGTCGGCGGCGGGAAAGATGCCGCCGAAATTGCTATCCTGTACGGAGAGGTGTGTGCGGGCGTGTACCCTGCTGTGTCGGTCTTGCTCGGCTTAACAAACTGCAAGTCGCCGCATGGACGTGTTTCCGTCGATCTCGATTACAGCGTAAAGGAACCGAAGGTTTTATGTACGGCAAGCGGCGCGGTGCGTCCTCTGTTCGTCGTGCACCACGGTGTGCAGTTTATACTGTGCACGATATTGCCGTTTTACAATAAATTTCAAAGTGCCGGAAAGCCTGTCGTAAAATCCGCAGCACCGGCAGCAAATAAAAAGGAGAGAACAACATGAGTGAAAATAAGGTCAACAACCTGCTCGGCGTTTCCATGGATAAAATCAAGGAAATGGTGGACGTGAACACCGTTATCGGCGATCCCATCACCGCGCCGGACGGCACCACGGTCATCCCGGTTTCGCGTGTGAGCTACGGCTTTGCAGGCGGCGGCTCCGACCTGCCTTCTAAAGCGCAACCGGAAAAGGGCCTCTTTGCCGGCGGCAGCGGCGCGGGCATTACCATTCAGCCTATTGCGTTTTTGGCAATCTCGAACGGCAATGTGCGCATTTTGCAGATTGAGCCGTATGTTTCGTCTGTCGATCGCGTTGTGGCGAGTGTGCCGGACGTAGTGGACAAGATCGCCGGACTTTTCAACAAGGATAAGAAAGACAAAGAGGACGAGGATATTTCCCTGCCCCCGCAGTATTGATCGTATAATCCAGCCGCCTGCCGCGTATACATGCCGTGGCAGGTGGTGATTTTTGCGAAAGATACTTTGTGTTTTGCTGGCGGTCGTTTTTGTGTGGGGCAGTCTGCCGGTTTCGGCGGAGACGGCGGAGTCCGTAAGCGTTTCGGCGTATGCCGCCGTACTGTATGAGCCCGTGAGCGGCACGGTCTTATTTGAAAAGAACAGCCGCGAGGTGCTGCCCGTTGCGAGCACGACGAAGATCATGACGGCGCTGTTGGCATTTGAAAGTGAGCATAGGGGTGATCCCGTGACGATCATGCCGGAAATGATAAGCGTGGAGGGCTCCTCTATGGGGCTGCGCGCCGGGGAGGTGCTTGCACTTGGCGACATCGCCCGCGGCATGATGATGGCCTCCGGCAACGATGGTGCGAATGCGATAGCGCTGTATCTGTCCGATTCGGCGGAAGCATTTTCCGAGAAGATGAACGCGCGCGCCGCAGAGCTCCATATGATGCAGACGCATTTCGTCACGCCCTCGGGGCTCGATGCCGAAGGGCACGGCTCCACGGCGTATGACATGGCGCTGCTTGCCGCAGAAGCGATGCAAAATGAAGAGTTTGCCGCGGCGGTGGGGCGGACGACGCTTTCCGTGCCGTTTATTTCGCCCGAAAAAACCGTGCGGTATGAAAATCACAATCGTTTACTAAAGCTGTACCCGGACTGCACGGGCATCAAAACGGGCTTTACGAAAAAGGCCGGGCGCTGCCTTGTGTCTTCCGCAGAGCGGGACGGCGCACGGCTCATTTGTGTGACATTAAATGCCCCGGACGACTGGAACGACCACATGAATTTGTACGATTACGGCTTTGCACAGCTTGCAGAGCGAACATATACGGCGGGTTTTCAGTTGATTTCGCTTCCCGTTGTCGGTGGTGAAAAAGAGTGCATAAGTCTCACGCTCCAAACGCAGGAAAGCGCCGTTTTGCCGAAAGATGTGACGGTCACGGCGGGGTGCATTCTGCCGCAATTTGTGTATGCGCCGGTAGAAAAAGGCGACGTAATCGGCTGCGTGCGATACAGCGTGAACGGCAAGGTTCTAAAGGAAACACCGCTTGTTTCAAGCGAAGATTGTGCTTTGCAAAAGGACGAACGCACATGGCTTCAAAAGTGGTTCGCTCGCTTTTTGAGAAGCACATGCTTTATAAATTGAGAGATACAGAGAAAGGTTTTGAACTATGGCTAAAGATACAAGACTGCAAAAGATGCTTGCGGAGTGCGGCATCGCTTCGCGCCGCAAGGCAGAGGAGATGATCGCGGCGGGGCGCGTTGCGGTCAACGGCGTCCGCGCGCAGATCGGCGACAAGGTGGACGTGAAGAAAGACAAGGTTACCGTAGACGGTCAGCGCGTGCAGACCGTGGACGAAAAGGTGTACATAATGGTGCATAAGCCGCGCGGCTATTTGACCTCCATGTCCGACGACCGCGGCAGAAAGTGCGTCAGCGAGCTTGTGGAGGAGCTGCCTGTGAGATTATTCCCCATCGGCCGCCTCGATAAAGACTCCGAGGGCTTGCTGCTCATGACAAACGACGGCGATTTTGCAAACCTCATCGCGCACCCGTCTACACATGTGCCGAAGGTGTACCGTGTTACGGTGCGCCCCGGCGTAACGGAAGAACAGCTGACGCGCCTTGCGGTCGGTGTGGAAATCGACGGCAGAATGACCGCCCCGGCTTCCGTGCGTGTTTTGGAGCAGCAGCCCGGCCGCGTGGTGCTGGAATTCGTGCTGCATGAGGGCCGCAACCGCCAGATCCGCAACATGTGTGAAGCAGTGGGCCTTGAAGTGGCCAGACTGAAGCGCACGGCCATCGGCGCGGTGAAGCTCGGCATGCTGCCGCAGGGGCGCTTCCGTGACCTGACCCCGGACGAAGTGCGCAGATTACGTGCCGCCGCACAGAAAAAAGGAAACGCGCAGAACACACAGCGCGAGGAGGAGAAACAAAATGCTGCAAATCGTACCAATGGCGGAAAAAACAGAAGAAGCCGCCCTGCTGGCAAAAACAGAGGGCGCACCCGATAACGGCCGTGTGCTTGTGATGACGGATGGCGAAGAAACGCTCGGTTATGTCGTCGTCGCGCTTGAAAACGATACGCTTGTGTTCTACGGCTTTTCCGTCTCCGGGCAGACCGATTTCACAAAAGCAAAGCCCGATCCCATGACGACTTTTGTGCTCGATACACTTATGCGCTCTGCCGCGTCGTTTGGCGAGACGAACGGCATGAATTACATCCGCACCGCGTTCCCGGATTTTTTTGATTTCTTCAAGCAGCGCGGGTTTGCGGTTGCGGAAGATCACGCCGAAGCGCCGATGAGCCTCATCGTGCATTACGAATAAAACCCAAAATGCCGCAAAGCGAAACCTCTTTATGCGGTATTGCCTCAAAATTGCCGCGGGCTGCTGCCTGCGGTGTTTTGTTTTTTCCGAAAATTCCGATTTTCGCACGCGATAGGTTGCATTTTCCGGCTTAAAATGGTAAAATATCTTGATAGAATTAAAGTCGGGTACTATGTCCTCTGTGAGGAACACAAAATATCCCGAAAAACATAGACAGAATTTTAGAAAAGAGATGATCCTATGCTGAAAAGCATGACCGGGTACGGCCGCTGCGAAGAAACCGTCAACGGCAGACACATTACGGCGGAGCTGAAATCGGTCAACCACAAGTATTTTGAGTTTTCTCCCCGTGTGACGCGCGGCTACGGATTCCTTGAGGATAAGCTGAAAACCTACGTGCAGAGCCGTGTGGCACGCGGCAAGATTGATTTTTATTTGAGCATTGAGACACTGGAGGACACGGATGTCGTCGTCAGCGTGAACCACTCGCTTGCCGCGGGTTATATTGCGGCGTTCCGCGAGCTTTCCGAGCGCTACCATCTGCCGGATACCGTTACCGTCAATTCTCTTTCGCGCTACCCCGATATTTTTTCCGTGCACAAGGCGCCGGAGGATGAGGAAGCCATTTGGGCAGACGTGAAGCAGGTTGCTGAAAAAGCGGTGGACGCGTTTATTCAAATGCGCGAGACGGAGGGACAGCGTCTTTACGAGGACGTCATGTCTCGTGCAGAGACGATTTTAAACATCGTCGGGCAGATTGAAGAGCGCTCCCCGGAGACCGTCACGGAATACCGCGAGCGTCTGGAAGCAAAGCTGCGCGAGGTACTGAATGACACCACGATCGACGAGCAGCGCATTTTGACCGAAGCCGCCATTTTTGCGGATAAGGTCGCCGTGGCGGAAGAAACCGTGCGTCTGCGCAGCCATTTCGACCAGCTTAAGGCGTTCTTGAGCGCCGAAGAGCCCTCCGGTCGAAAAATGGATTTTCTTGTACAGGAAATGAACCGCGAAGCGAATACGATCGGCTCGAAGGCCAGCGATTCCAAGATCGCCTACATGGTGGTGGATATCAAGGCCGAGATTGAAAAGATCCGCGAGCAGATCCAGAACATCGAGTAAGGAGCGTTTATTATGCAGCTTGTGAACATCGGCTTTGGCAACATGATTTCCGCAGAGCGCATGATCGCCATTGTCAGCCCGGAATCCGCTCCGATTAAGCGCATCGTGCAGGATTCAAGGGAACGCGGCGCCTTGATCGATGCCACGTGCGGCAGAAAAACGCGCACCGTCATCATCATGGACAGTGACCATGTGGTGCTTTCCGCTTTGCAGCTGGAGACCGTTGCAAACCGCTTTAACACCGGCGAAAAAGCAGAAGACCCCGTTGAAGCGGAAGCCCCGAATGTATAAATAACGGAAAAGAAAGGAATGTTTCCGATGAAAAAAAGAGGACTGCTTGTTGTCGTTTCATCGCCCTCCGGCGGCGGCAAGGGGACCATTTTAAAAGAATTGTTCCGCCGCAATGAGAATCTTAAAATGTCCGTTTCCGCCACCACGCGCGCTCCGCGCCCGGGGGAGGAACACGGCGTGCACTATTACTTCATCACAAAAGACGAGTTCAAAACGAACATCGAAAACCATGCGATGCTCGAATATGCAGAATATTGCGACAACTTCTACGGCACGCCGAAAGCGCCGGTTGAAAAGTGGCTTGAGGAAGGGCACGATGTCGTGCTTGAGATTGAAGTGCAGGGCGGCAGACAGATTAAAAAAGTCGCGCCGGACTGCGTGAGCCTTTTCATCCTGCCGCCGTCCTTAAAGGTGCTTGAAAAGCGTCTTCGCGGCAGAGGCACCGAAACAGAAGAAGTTATAGAGAAGCGCCTCGCTGCCGCGGCAGACGAGATCCGCTGCGTAAAAGATTACGATTACGCCGTCATCAACGACACGGTCGAACAGGCCGTGCTTGATATAGAAGCCATTTTAGCCGCGGAGAAGCTGCGTGTTTCCCGCGAAAAAGATATAGCAGAAAGGATCCTGAACCATGCTTAAACCGTCCTGTAACATCATTAAAACCCCGCACAAGAGCTATTATTCCGTTGTTATCGCCGTTGCAAAGCGCGCAAGAGAAATTACACAGGAAGCGGAAGACAACAATGAAATCATCGTTGAAAAGCCGGTTGATCTGGCCGTGCAGGACTTCGTCGATGAGAAGTATAAGATCATCGAGCCGGACGAGATTGACGGCTAATTTACCGTAAAGGGAGTTTTTGCTTTGCTGGCGCAGTTGGCCTTGGAGAATACCACATATCGGTTTGATAAACCGTTTACGTATAGTGTGCCGCAGGCATTGGAAGCGGCGGTACGTCCGGGCGTACGCGTTACTGTGCCGTTCGGCGCAGGCAACCGCACGCGCGTCGCCATGGTGCTCTCTACGTCGTATGAAAGCGGCGCAGGGCAAAAGCTGAAAGCCATCGCGTCTGTTTTGGACAAAGAGCCGCTTTTGGATGACGAAATGCTGGCGCTCATCCCATGGATGAAAAGCCGCTGCTTCTGCACGCTGTACGATGCCGTAAAGGTCATGATTCCCGCCGGCATCGGCTATAAGCTCGTAAACCGCTATCGCATGAATGCCGCATTCAAAAACTATGACCGCGAAGCGTTCACGGATACCGCGTGGCAGATTATCGTGGCGCTGACGGCGGCAAAAAACGGACTTACCGGCGCAGAACTCACCGAAAGGCTCGGCATAGAAGAAAAAAGCAGCGATCTGCTTTCGCTGCTCGAAAACGGCACGGTCATACGCGAAAACGCGGCGTCCCGCAATGCGGCGGATGCCACTACGCGCATGGTCTGTGCCGTGCCGGATTTTTCCGGCAAGCTGACTCCGAAGCAGCAAAGCGCGTTCGATACGCTGTGCGCCATCGGCACCGTAACCGTGCGCGAGCTGAGCTACTATACCGGCGTGAGTGCGGGTATCATTCGCACGCTTGCCGATAAGGGCGCAGCGGAGATTTTTGAAGTCGAGCGCTTCCGACGCCCAAAGCAGGAAATGGCAGACATTAGGCTGCCGCAGACGCTTTCGGCAGAGCAGATGGATGTGGCAAATGACATTCTGCGCGAATGCGATGCGGCAGAACCGATGGTCGGTCTGCTCTACGGTGTGACGGGCTCCGGTAAAACCGCCGTGTTCCTGCATGTCATTCGCCATGTACTTACTGTTGGCAAGGGCGTCATCGTCACGGTGCCGGAGATTTCTCTTACCCCGCAGACGCTTGCCGTGTTTACGGCGGCGTTCGGCGATACCGTTGCGGTTTTCCACAGCGGGCTTTCCGTTGGCGAGCGCATGGATGAGTGGAAGCGCGTGCGCACCGGCAGGGCGAAAATTGTCGTCGGCACGCGTTCTGCCGTGTTCGCGCCTGTGCAGAATCTCGGGCTCATCGTCATGGACGAGGAGCAGGAAAGCACGTATAAATCGGAGAGCACGCCGCGCTACCACGCACGGGACATCGCGAAGTTTCGCGTGAATTATAACCGCGCTTACTGCCTTTTGTGCTCCGCTACGCCGTCTGTTGAGTCCTACTACATGGCGCAAAGCGGCAAGTACCGCTACCACGCGCTGCACCACCGCTACGGCGATGCCGTTGTGCCTACGGTGCAGCTTGTCGATATGAACAACGAAGATCTCTACCGCGGCAAGCCAATGATCAGCATGGCGCTGGCGCGTGCGGTCTCCGAAAATATCCGCGCGGGCAGGCAGTCCATTTTGCTGCTCAACCGCCGCGGCTACCACACGTATGCCGTGTGCAAGGACTGCAAAACGGTCGCCGCGTGCCCGAACTGCTCCATTTCCATGACATACCACGCGGCGAATAACCGCCTGATGTGCCACTACTGCGGCCATTCCGAACCGGCTTACGTGCGCTGTAAGGCGTGTGGCGGTGAGTTGACCTTTTCCGGCGGCGGCACGCAGAAGGCGGAGGATCAGCTGCGGGAGGCGTTCCCGGAGGCGCGCATTCTGCGCGTGGATACCGATACCACCGCGAACAAATACGCACTTGAAAAGAAGCTCAACGCATTTGCAAACGGCGAGTATGACATCATGATCGGCACGCAGATGGTTGCAAAGGGGCTTGATTTCGAGAACGTCACGCTTGTCGGCGTACTTTCGGCAGATCAGTCCTTATACAGCGATGATTACCGCAGCAACGAGCGCACATTCGACTTGCTTACACAGGTCGTGGGGCGTGCGGGGCGCGGGCGCTACCGCGGCACGGCGCTCATTCAAACGCATGTGCCGGAAAACCCGTACCTGCACCTTGCCGCCGCGCAGGATTACGAAAGCTTTTTTGAAACGGAAATTCGTTTCAGAAGGGCCATGCTGTACCCGCCGTTTGCGGATCTTTTGCAAATCGGCTTTGTAGGCGAAAAGGAAGACACCGTGCGTGCGGCAGCGGAGCATTTCTCCGCGCTGCTTGCAGAGACGTTCCGCCGGGACTATCCCAATTTGCCGCTGCGTTTATTACGCGCCTCTGCGGCATCCGTGTCACGTATGGGCGGCAAATACCGATATAAGATTATTATGAAATACAAGAATTCCAAGGCGTTTCGGGATGCCATTGCGATGCTTTTGAGCGCGTTTTCAAGCGATAAGCGCTTTTTGAGCGTCACCGCGTATGCAGACCCGAACCCCGATGCGATTTTGTAACAGAAATTTAAATTCACAGGAAAGGAGTGCCGCAAATGGCGCTTAGAAATATTGTGAAAAAGGGCGACGACGTGCTGACCAAAATGTGCCGCCCGGTCGAAAAATTCGACGAGAAGCTTTGTACGCTGCTTGACGATATGTACGAGACGATGGAGGACGCAAACGGCGTCGGCCTTGCTGCACCGCAGGTCGGTTTGCTGCGCCGCATCGTCGTTATCGATGTCGGCGAGGGCCGCATTGAGCTTATCAACCCGGAAATCATCAAAACCTCCGGCGAGCAGGACGGCGCAGAGGGCTGCCTCTCGTTCCCGGGTGAGTTTGGCATGGTCAAGCGCCCGATGAACGTCACCGTCCGCGCACAGGACAGAAACGGCAAAACGTTTGAAATCAGCGGCACAGAGCTGCTGGCCCGCGCGTTCTGCCATGAAATTGACCACCTGAACGGCGTATGCTTTGTCACGCGCGCCAGCCGCATGCTGGAGCCGGACGAGTTGGAAAGCTAAGACAGAATTTAGAGAAAAAGGAGGAATTTCCATGCGCATCGTATTCATGGGCACACCAGATTTTGCCGTACCGAGCCTCAACGCGCTTCTGGAGCGCGGCCATGAGATTTTGGCGGTCTATACCCAGCCGGATAAGCCGAAGGGCAGGGGGCACAAGCTGCTGCCGCCGCCCGTAAAAGAAACGGCAATGGCACACAACATTGAAGTGCGTCAGCCGACGACATTTAAAAATAATGAAGACGAAATAGCGTATTTGAAGGCGCTTGCGCCGGAGCTCATCGTTGTTGCGGCGTATGGAAAGATTCTGCCGCCGCGTGTGCTGAACATCCCGCCGCGCGGGTGCATCAACGTGCACGGCTCTTTGCTGCCGAAGTACCGCGGCGCCGCGCCGATCCAGTGGGCGGTGCTGAACGGCGATAAAATCACCGGTGTGACCATCATGCAGATGGCAGATGGCATAGACACCGGCGACATGCTGGCGAAAGCGGAAACGCCTATTGGTGAAGACGAGACTGCAGGCGAGCTTTTCGACCGCCTGATGGTGCTCGGGGCTGAGCTGCTCGTCGATACCATTGATAAGCTCGACACCATCACCCCGCAGCAGCAGAACGATGCGGAAGCAATCCACGCGCCGATGATCCGTAAGGAGATGGGCGCAATCGACTGGACGCAGCCCGCCGAGCGCGTGCACGACCTTGTGCGCGGTTTGAACCCGTGGCCGTCCGCGTTTTTCACGCTAGAGGGCAAGCGCATGAAGCTGCACAGGACGAAAGTCGTTGTCGGCAAAGGCGAACCGGGAGAAATTGCGGTGATCGGCGGCGAAATGGCTGTTTGCTGCGGCGAAAATGCCGTGCAACTCATTGAAATTCAGCCGGAAAACGGCAAGCGTATGCGCGGCAGCGATTATCTGCGCGGCCACGCGATAGAAGCAAAGGCGAAGGTTCAGTAATATGGCGACTTCTTCCCGAAAAACGGCGCTTACGGCGCTTTCCGAGGTGACGGAAAACGAGGGCTACTCGAACATCGTCATCGATAAGGCCATTCGCGCGGCGGAGCTTTCTCCGCGCGACGCGGCGCTGGCCTCCACCATTTTCTATGGCGTTTTGGAAAAGCGTCTGACGCTCGATTTTTATATTCGCAAGTTCCTCGCAAAACCGAAGCAGAAGCTGGACGGCACGGTGCTCAATATCTTGCGTATCGCTGTGTACCAAATGATGTACCTTGACCGTGTGCCGGATTCCGCCGCCGTGAACGAAGCCGTTTTGTGCGCGGCAGAATATCGGCGCGGGCAGTATAAAAACTTCGTGAACGGTGTGCTGCGCAGCTTTGCGCGCGGTTGGCATGAGGTAATCATTCCCGAAGATGACCTCAGCGTTCGCTATAACATTCCGCAGCCGATCATCGAGAGCTTTAAAAAGGATTACGGCGAGACCGTTTGCATAGATTTGTTAAAGGCTATGTCCGAGCGGGCGGAAACGTATATCCGCATAAATCCGCTAAAGACCACGGTGGACGATTTGATTGAGTCGCTGCCGGAAAACACCGCGGAGAAAGCGGTGCTCCCAAACGCCCTTTGCGTACACGGCACGGGCGATGTTACCGGCTTGCCGGGCTTTGCGGAAGGCAAATTCCATGTGCAGGATCTTTCTTCGCAGCTTTTGTGTGCGTTTGTTTCACCGCAACCCGGAGAGCGGCTTGCGGATGTCTGTGCAGCGCCGGGCGGCAAGAGCTTCACGCTTGCGGAATACATGGAAAACACAGGCGTGCTCGATGCGTTCGATTTATACAAAGGCCGCGTGAACCTCATCAAAAAAGGCGCGGAGAGATTAGGCTTGAGCATCATTCACGCCGCCGTGCGCGATGCCGCGACCGGTGTGTGTGAAAAGCAGTATGACCGCGTGCTGTGCGATGTGCCGTGCTCCGGACTCGGGGTTATTCGACGCAAGCCGGAAATCCGCTACAAAAAGCAGGAGAGCTTTAAAGAGTTGCCTGCGTTGCAGCTCAAAATTTTGGAGCATTCCGCACAGCTTGTACGTCCGGGCGGTATGCTGTTTTATTCCACGTGCACGTTGCGCAATGCGGAAAACGGCGCGGTGGTGACCGAATTTTTAAAGTGCCATCCGGAGTTTGAACCGTATGATCTGCCCGAAACAGAGGGCATATCCCACACGGTGAACGAACTGAAATTCATGCGCACCATGATGCCCATGGACCACGGCGGAGACGGCTTTTTCGCCGCTGCCATGCGCAGAAAAACAGAAACAGGGAAGGAGACGAAGCGTTGACCGATATAAAATCCATGCTGCTTTCGGAGCTGCAGGAGGACTTTGCCTTGCGCGGCTTGCAAAAATTCCGCGCAGCGCAGGTATACCGCTGGCTGCATCAGCGCGGCGCGACCTCGTTTGACGAGATGACGGACCTTTCCAAAGACCTGCGCGTTGCTTTAAAAGAAAGCTTTGAAATACGAAATACGGAGATCGCCATTCGGCGCGTTTCCAAAATAGACGGCACCAAAAAGTATCTTTTCCGCTTGAACGACGGTGAGATGATTGAATCCGTCCTCATGAAATATAAACACGGCTACTCCATTTGCATTTCCACACAGGTGGGCTGCAAAATGGGCTGCACGTTCTGTGCCACGGGCAAAAGCGGCTTTTCGCGCGATCTTTTGCCGAGTGAGATGATTTCGGAAATCCAAACGGCGCAGAAGGACATCGGCGAGCGCATCTCGAATGTCGTTTTGATGGGCATGGGCGAGCCGCTCGACAATTATAAGAATGTTTTAAGATTTTTGGAGCTTGTTTCGTCAGAAAACGGGCTTAATATAGGTATGCGGCATATTTCGCTTTCAACTTGCGGGCTTGTCGAAAAAATTTACGACCTTGCCGACCGCAAGTTGCAGCTGACGCTTTCCGTTTCGCTGCATGCGCCGAACGACGAGATCAGAAGCCGCACCATGCCGGTCAACCGCAAGTGGAACGTGGAGCAGCTCTTAAAAGCCTGCCGCTATTATTCCGACGTAACGGGCCGTCGCATCTCCTTTGAATACGCTATGATCAGCGGTGTGAACGACAGCGATGCCTGCGCAAACGAGCTTGCATCCCGCCTGCGTGGCATCATCGCCCACGTGAACCTCATTCCGGTAAATGACGTCACCGGCACGGGCTACCGCAAAAGCGGGGAGGAGAGACTCAGAAAATTCACGGTGATCCTCGAAAAACGGGGCATCACCGCTACCGTCCGGCGCACGCTCGGATCGGATATAGAAGCGTCCTGCGGACAGCTCCGTCGACGCAATGAACAGGGAGGTACAGTCTAATGTACGCGGTATGCAAAACGGATATCGGACAGGTGCGCAGCTCTAACCAGGACATCTGCCGCTGTGGCACTTTTTCGGACGGCAGCGCGTGGACCGTGGTTTGCGACGGCATGGGCGGCGTAAACGGCGGCAACATTGCAAGCAGTGTTGCCTGCGACGCCATCTGCAAAGCGATCACGGAAAACTACACGCCGGATATGGAAGAAGACGCAGTGCGCGACATAATGCTGCATGCAATCAATGACGCGAACGCGGCGGTGCTGCACCGCGCGCAGGAAGACCCGGCCTTAAACGGTATGGGCACCACGGTTGTCGTCAGCATTGCGGCGGGCGGCGTGCTGCACATTGCCCACGCAGGCGACAGCCGCTGCTACTTAAAGACGGCGCTTGGCGTAAAACAGGTTACGACCGACCATTCCTTTGTGCAGCAGCTTGTGGAAAGCGGCGCCATCACGGAGGACGAGGCGCGCGTGCACCCGCAGCGCAACCTCATCACGCGCGTTGTGGGCGTGCACCCCGAGGTGGAGTGCGATTACGGCTGCTATAAATTCGAGCCCGGCGATCTGGCGCTTTCCTGCACAGACGGCCTGAGCAATTACTTAGAGCGCGACACGCTGCTGCTTTTCATCAGCAACTATCAGGGAGAAGAACTCGCCGATGAGCTGATCCGCTATGCAAACAGCAAGGGCGGCAGCGATAATGTGACCGTCGCGGTGATCGAGAACCGCTGAGAAAGGATGAAAAAGAATGGATAAATATATTGGTAAACGTTTAGACGGCCGCTATGAGATCCACGAGCTTCTCGGCGTAGGCGGTATGGCGTATGTGTACAAGGCGTATGACAATATTGAAAAGCGTTGGGTTGCCATTAAAATTTTAAAGGAAGAGCTTGCGGGCAACAGCGATTTTCTGCGCCGTTTCCGCAATGAATCGAAAGCCATTGCGGTGCTTTCGCACCCGAATATCGTCAAGGTCTATGATGTCAGCTTTGGTGACCGCATTCAGTACATCGTCATGGAGTATATCGATGGCATCACCTTGAAGCAGTATATTGAGCAGCAGGGCGAGATCAAATGGAGAGAGGCGCTGTACTTTACGGTGCAGATCCTCCGCGCTTTGCAGCACGCCCACGAAAAAGGCATCATTCACAGAGACATCAAGCCGCAGAACATCATGCTGCTCGAGGACGGCACCATTAAGGTGACGGATTTCGGCATCGCACGCTTCTCGCAGGCAGAAACGCAGACCATGACCGACAAGGCCATCGGCTCTGTGCACTATATCGCGCCGGAGCAGGCGCGCGGCGGTTATATCAACGATAAGGCCGATATTTATTCCGTGGGCGTCATGCTGTATGAAATGCTTACGGGTCAGCTGCCGTTCGTTGCGGATAACGCGGTCTCCGTCGCCATCATGCAGATGCAGGCAGAGCCCACACCGCCCTCGCGCATCAACCCGTCCATTCCGAAGGGCCTCGAAGAGATTACGATGCACGCCATGGAGAAAAACCCGGCGCAGCGCTTCCCCTCGGCAGCGGATATGCTGGAGGACGTGGAGCGCTTCCGCCGCAACCCGGAAATTGTGTTCCACTACGGCGAGCAGGTAGACCGCGCGTATGCGGGCACCTCTGCGGATATTTACGGCAACGTGCAGCAGAACGCAGCGCCGCAGAAGTATAACGACAACTACGAGTACGAAGAAGAATATGTGCGTTCACAAAACAGTAATCGTGCATCTAAAATTATTTTGGGAATTGTGGCTGCGGTTGTATTCGTGGCTATTGTTGTTGGCGTTATTTATCTTGTAAAAGGAAAAGGAGCAAATTCCGGTTCTGGATTTTTGAGTTTCTTACCGGGATTTTCAACGTCCAGCACAACCTCCGATGAAATCGTCCTGCCGAACTTTGTCGGGATGATTTATGCTTCCGATATAGAGGGAAACAGTGAATATGCGGACCTCACGTTTGAAATTACCTACGGCAACGTGCCCAGCAAGCAGCCGGGCGAGGTGCTGCACCAGACCCCGGCGGCCGGCATGACCGTGAAAAAGGGCAAGACCGTTTCGCTCACCGTCAACGGCGAGGCCGAGCAGGTCGTTGTGGAAGACGTGAAGGGCTATAAGCAGCAGGATGCGTATGACGCGCTGAAGGCACTGAACCTTTCTCCGAAGATTCAGGCAGTCGCCGATGACGACACCGCAGTCGGTTACGTCGTCAAGACCGACCCGGCGGCAGGCTCTACCGTTTCTACCGGCACCACGGTCACGATTTACGTCAGCTCCGGCCCGTCTACGGAAAGCGCCGTGATTCCGAACATCGTCGGCTACCAGTACAGCGCCGCGAAAGAGGAGCTGGAGGCCGCAGGCTTTGTGGTCACGGCGGAATACGACGACGAGAGCGACAAGGACGAAAACACCGTGCTTTCCGTTTCTCCGAACGAGGGCGAAAAGGCGAAGAAGGGCTCGGCCGTCACCGTAACGGTCAGCTCCGGCAAGGGCGCACAGAAAGATGTCTATTACGATATTCCGCTGCCCGGCGGCGTATCGGATGATCTTACGATGAAGATCTACGTGGACGGTACGCTCATTGAGACGCGCACGGTGAACCCCTCGACTTCTCCGTACTCCAACATGACGTTCACGGGCAAAGGCCGCGCGAACCTCGTCATCACGCTGAACGACCAGCAGTATATCACGGCGGAGATCGATTACACCACGCAGAGCATCAACGTGACCTCGCAGCAGTCGTATGCAACGCCGGAGCCGGAACCGACCCCGACGCCGGACAACGGCGGCGACATGAGTGAATCCGACGGCTCGGTCACGGCGCACGAAGATTAATATGGGCGAAATGAAAGAAGGGCTGGTCATCAAGGGCATCGGCGGTTTTTATTATGTGCAGTGCGGCGATGTACTGCATGCCTGCCGCGCAAGAGGCAAGTTCCGCAAGGATAAAATTTCGCCGTATGCCGGCGACCGCGTCCGCATTGAAGTGGACGCGAACGATGAGGGTTACGTGCAGGAGATTTTGCCGCGCAAAAACTTTCTCGTGCGCCCGCCGCTTGCAAACCTCGATAAGCTGTTTGTCGTGTCTTCCGTCTGCGACCCACAGCCCAGCACCCTCATCATCGATAAAACCATCGCCGCGGCGGAGCTAAAGGGCATCGAGCCTGTGCTCGTGTTCACAAAGACCGACTTAAGCGATACGACGGAGCTGAAAGACATTTACGGCAGCATCGGCATTCGGTGCTACTTCGTCTCGGCGGCAGACGGCGTGGGCGTGGACGACCTGCGCCCGGAGCTTACGGGCTGCATCTCCGCATTTACGGGTAACTCCGGCGTGGGCAAATCCACGCTTTTGAACCTGCTTGTGCCGGAGCTGGAGCTTGCAACGGGTGAGACCAGCAAAAAGCTCGGCCGCGGCCGCCACACCACGCGTCACGTGGAGCTGTACCCCGTGGAGGGCGGCTATGTGGCCGATACGCCCGGCTTTTCCACCATGGATATCGAGCGTTACGAGCTGTTCCGCAAGGAAGAGCTGCCGGAGGGATTCAGGGAGTTTGCGCCGTACCTCGGCGAATGCAAATTTACCTCCTGCTCGCATACCTGCGAAAAAGGCTGCGCGGTATTGAAGGCTGTGGAAGAGGGGAAAATTTCCCGCTCCCGCATAGACAGTTACATTGCAATGTATAATGAAGTGAAGGACATAAAGGAATGGCAGTTATCAAAGACAAAAAATGTATGATCATCGGCGCGGCTCCGCTGGCGTCCGGCGCCGTTTTTGAAGAATTCGATCCGAAAGAGCACTACGTCATCTGTGCGGATGCGGGCTACGACACCGCTGTGCAGTACGGCGTTCGCCCCGACCTTGTCATCGGCGATTTTGACTCCGCCGCAAAGCGCCCGCCGGAGACAATCCGCACCATTAAGCTCCCCGTTGAAAAGGACGTTACCGATATGATGGGCGCCGTCATGGTGGGGCAGAAGCTCGGCTACAAGACATTCGTGCTTATCGGCGGCCTCGGCGGCGACCGCTTCGATCACTCCATGGCGAACCTCGATGTGCTTTTGTATATCTCCAAGCACGGCGGCAGCGCGGTGCTGTGTACGGAAGACACCAAGGTGTTCGTTGTGCGCTGCGGGCGTATTGTGCTGACGGAGCTGAAAGGCGCCACGGTCTCCGTGTTCCCGTTTGACGGCTCTTCCTGCAACCTGACGTATGAGGGCCTTCAGTATCCGCTGGAGAAAAAAGACCTCACTGCGGGTTCGTCTTTAATGGGCGTGAGCAACTGCATCATCTCCGACCGTGCGGAAATTCGCGTGAACATCGGCTGTGCGCTTGTCATTGTCTACACACCGAAGGATATGCCGGCAGAACCGCCGCAAAGCGAGATTCAAAGCCGCCTGCCCGAAACGGAAGACAAAAAAGATACCGAAAAATAATCCGTAACCAAATGATGCACCTCCGTATATACTGGAATGACCCCGTAAGGGAGCTTCGGTAAACGGAGGTGCTTTCTATGCGAATGCCGAAATGCTGCAATAACCCATGCTTTCGGGACCGAAAACTGCGCGCACTGTGCACCGTTTCATTCGGGCTCGGCATGGTGCTTGCACAGATCTCCCCGGAGGGGCTCGTGCTGTTCATCGCCGCCGTGATTCTTGTCGCACTCGGCGTAGCGGTGCTGCGCACATTATGATCTCGGAAAGGAACGGTATTTTATGAAGGTCGTCATCGTCAACGGCAAAGGGTTCATCGGCTTCATGCTGCGGCATATGTTCGGCATCAGAAAGCTGCCGCAAGAGACATAACACAAAACTGCACATAACAAAAAGGCTCACTGCGGGGAACAGTGAGCCTTTTGCGTATTACGTTATGATTGAATTTAGGAAAGCTTAGATCACGTTATATTCCTTGAGCAGCTTTTCAATGTCCGTATGCTCAATTTTCTTCAGCGCTTCTTTCAGAACAAGGCGCTCGATGAGACCGAGGTCCATATCGGTCACTTTCTTGCCGTCGCGGAGTTTAACGGTGGCATCCAGTAGTGCGCGTAAATCGTATACGCTGCCCCAGACCTCCGGCACGCCACGGTCTACGTTCAGCAGCGTGTATACGGCCTCCATGCCGGTACGCATGGAGTATTCCGTCGTGAAAATGGTGTCGCGCTTCGTTTCGGCGAACTGACCGAGGAACGCGAAGTTCACAGCGCCCGCAGGCACAACGTCCGGGCGGTCACCGTATGCGCGAGGCATGAAGAATGCGGTGATATACGGCATCATGCACGGCACGGTGTTGGCGCTCGTCTCCGCAAGCTCTTCAATCTGATCCTCCGGTACACCGATGTGATACAGCCATTCCATGCAGATCTCCTTGCCGGTGCACTCGCGCATCGGCTTTTTGACGTAATCGCCGGGCTTGTCGGAGAACAGGCCATAGACCCACACAAGGCAGTGACCCTTCGGCTGTGCTTTGAACTGCGGCTGGCGGTTGATGGTCCAGCTTAAAAGCCAGGAGGAATCCTTTACGGAAACAATGCCGCCGGTGACGACCTTGCCGGTGAACGGGTCGCGCTTGCAGATGTTCTTGATATACGGAATGATGCGGTCGTCGAGCGTCTCAACGGTGGCGCTCATCCAGTTCGTCTGCTCAGGATCGCTGCAGAACTTATCCGGGTGACCGAAAGAGGGGTCCTGCGCGGCAATTTTGCGCCACATATCCCAGCCGCCGCTCTCGCGGATTTCGGTATTGAACTTAGCCGGCGTGTTCTGGTCACCGATAGAGGAATTCTCCACGCAGCCGCCGTTCGTGATGAACACAAGGTCGTTTTCAGTGAGGTCGATGTGCTCTTCCTTGCCGTCGCGCAGCGTGTCGATGCGCGTTGCAAGCTTGCGCTGTTCGTTACAGTCAAACTCGACGTTTGTGACCTTCACGCCGAAGTGAAACTGCACGCCGTAGCTTTCAAGGTACTTCACCATCGGCAGAATCATGGACTCATACTGGTTGTACTTTGTAAAGCGCAGTGCCTTGAAATCCGGCAGACCGCCGATGTGGTGGATAAAGCGCTGAATGTACAGCTTCATCTCGAGTGCGGAGTGCCAGTTTTCAAATGCGAACATCGTGCGCCAGTAGAGCCAGAAGTTGGAGTTTAGCACCTCGTCGTCGAATACGTCCGTAATGCGCTTGTCCTGCAAGTCTTCGTTCGGCGTGAAGAACAGCTTCATGATCTCCATAGCGCCCTTATCGGAAATATCAAACTTACCGTCCGTGTGGGCGTCCTCGCCGCGGTTCACGGTCGCGCGGCACAGGGAGTAGTTCGGGTCTTCTTTGTTAAGCCAGTAATATTCGTCCAAAACGGAAACGCCCTCGGTCTCCATGGACGGAATGGAACGGAACAGGTCCCACATAACTTCAAAGTGGTTGTCCATTTCACGGCCGCCGCGCATCACGTAGCCGACGTTTTCAAACTTCCAGCCGTCGCATGCACCGCCCGCGAGCTGCTCTTTTTCGAGGATGTGCACATGCTCGCCTTTCATCTGGCCGTCGCGCACCAGGTAGCACGCTGCTGTAAGGGCTGCCAGACCGCTGCCGACGATATACGCCGATTTCTGGTCTACGCCCTCCGGCTTCTTCGGTCTTGCAAATGCTTCATAGTTGCCGCTTGCATAATACATATAAAAAACCTCCTAAAGTGTTTCTTTTGTTTTTGTGTCTACATCTTAGCATGTCTTTTTGTGCGAAACAATATACAGAAAAGCCGCCGTGTTCAGTTTTTAAACACGGCGGCAAATGCGTATAAATTTTTATCACGAACGGCGTTTTGATAAAAAAGGGCAGCGCCATACGCTCAAACAGCGCTGCCCGTATGATTTCAAATTTAAGCGTTTCTGTACCGTTCCAGCGCGGCAGAGACACTGCCGTGTATTGCAACGGAAAGATCGGCGACGATTATATTTGGGTCATCCTTCATGTCGTGCTTGATCCAGTCCAACACAAGCCCCACAAAGGCGTATTTATAGAAATTTGCAAGGAACTTCTTGTCTTCGTCGCGCACGTTCATGCCTTTGGCTTTTTCGTTTATCACGTGTATAAGAAGATCATAGGTGATGCGGTACAGGTAGTTTTCCACCTTTTCACGGCTGATGGAACGGTAAACATTCATGATAAACGGCTTGTTTGCGTTCAAATCTTCAAAAATGCGCAAGTAGCCTTGCTGCCAAGTATCGTAGTCCTTTTTGCCCTCCAAAATGCGACCGGCTTCTTCCTCAAATGCCCATTCAATGAGGTCGTAAATATCCTTAAAGTGATAGTAAAACGTCATGCGGCTGATGCCGCAGTCATCTGTAATATCGCTGATGGTGACTTTATCGAGCGGCTTTTTAAGCAACTGATTTTTAAGCGAAGCGACAAGCGCACGCTTTGTGACCTGAGACATAGTAAACCTCCGGCAGTTTTTTCTTTCTTCTACACGAATATACCACGAAAGGTCCTTAATTTCAAGGAACAGACTGTGAACTTTCCGTTTAAAGGGGCGGTCATATTGTCCGCTTTCCGCTCATACAATGTAGCGAAACAAAGGGCAGCGAAAGGAAGGTTACAGAGCTTATGCGGATGGAAACAAACACAGAGCGCTATGATGGCTTTGAACAGATTTTTGACGGCGTGCAGGAGTGTCCCGTAGATACGGAATACACCCTGCCGGATTACTGTGCGGATATCCAGAAGATTTTAAAGTGTATCGTCACACCGGAGGTCACGTCCGTTTCGGCGGCAGGGGACAGCCTTACGATCGACGGCTGCGCTTCCATGCATGTTTTATATCTTGATGCAAAAGGCGGCTGCGTGCGCGGATTCGATACGAAAAAGGAGTTCACCTGTTCGGTGCGGCTGCGTGCACAGGCGGAAAACGTGACGGCGGAAGCGGAGCCATTCGTGCAGCACATGACCTGCCGCGCCATGAACGCCCGCAGGGTCGATCTGCACGTTACTTTGGGACTTTCCGTGCGCGCTTACGCCGTGCGGCAGCTTGAAATTGCAGACTGCATTTCGGATGACCGTGTGGAAACAAAGTGCGAAGAATACGATGTTACCCGCGCTGTGGGCTGCGTGATGCACGCGTTTATTTTGGAGCAGAACGCAGAACTGCCAAACGGCAAGTCGCCTATTGAGACCGTTTTGCGCTGCAGTGTGCGGTATCAGATCGATACGGTGCAGCCACAGGCAGGCGGCGCGGTTATCACGGGAAAGGCGTGTGTGGAAATCTTATACCGCACGTTTTCTGATACCGCCATGCCGGAGCGCTTTTCGTGCATATTGCCGTTTACGCAGACAGTGGAGTGCGCCGGTGCGGGGGAGGACTGTACCATACAAATCTCCGTGCTTGGCGGCGAATGCACCGTGCAGCCGCGTGAGGACAGCGTGGGCGAATATACCGTGTTGAATCTTTACCTAAAGCCCACATTCAGCGTGCAGTTTACAAAGTCGTGTACCGTGCGCACCGTGTGCGACGCGTATTCCATAAAGGGCGCGTGGGCGGCGAAATACAAGAATCTCTCACTGGAGCGCTGTGAGGTGCTGCCGCCGCGCAGCGTGCGCGTGAAGGAGAACGTACCCGTTCCCGAAAACGACCTCGAGCAGGTGCTCGACATTTGGTGTGAGGGCCTCACGCTGACGGCGTTTACCGAAAAAGAAAGCGCCGCCGTGCGCGGCAAATTCACCGTGTGCCTTTTATACCGCACGAAAGAGAAGCAGATTGCCTACACGGAGCGTATGCTCGATTTCACCGATGTCCATACCGCAGAAATCGTCGGACGCCGCAGTGTGCGCGGCGAGATCACATCTGTGCAGTATGTCATTACGGACAGCAGCACGGTGGAGTGCACCGCAGAGTTGCGCATGGAAGAACAGGTGCGCGTGGTATACGCCGCGCGGTCACTCGAAAGCGCGGAGCTCGATGAGACCACCGAGCCGGAGCCCTGCTGCGCGGCGGTGTATTACGCTTCAAGCGGCGAAAAGGTCTGGGACATCGCAAAACGCTACCACGCCCGCGTCAGCGCCATCCGCACGCATAACGACTGTATGGAAGACGTTTTGAGCGAAGACCGCCCCGTGATCATCTGCCGAAAATAAGACAGCGGAAAGGATATGGCTATGGAAGCATTCAGCGTATATAAAGATATGCAGTCGCGCACGAACGGCGAAATTTACATCGGCGTCGTCGGCCCGGTGCGCACGGGCAAATCGACCTTCATCAAGAAATTTATGGATACGACGGTCATCCCGAACATCGAAGATGAGGCCGCGCGCGACCGTGCCGTCGACGAGCTGCCGCAGTCCGCCTCGGGCCGAACCATCATGACGACCGAGCCGAAGTTTATCCCCGAACAGGCCGTCACCGTAAAAATGGATGATACGGCGGAGTTTAAGGTGCGGCTCATCGACTGCGTGGGCTTCATCGTGCCGAGCGCCCTCGGATACATAGAAGAGGAGCAGCCGCGCATGGTGCGCACACCGTGGTTTGAGGACCCCATCCCGTTCAACATGGCGGCGGAGATCGGTACGCAGAAGGTGATCACGGAGCATTCGACCATCGGGCTCGTCATCACGACGGACGGAAGCATCAGCGACATACCGCGCGAGGAATACGAGGAAGCGGAAGCGCGTGTCATTGCAGAATTAAAGTCCACGAACCGCCCGTACATTGTGCTTTTAAACTGCGTTTACCCGAATACGAACGAAGCCCGTGCGCTTGCAAACGAGCTTGCCGAGCGTTATAACGTGCCCGTTCTGCCCGTGAACTGCATGGACATCACGGAGCAGGACATTCAGGGTATTTTGGGGAAGCTTTTATATCAGTTCCCCGTGCGGGAAATTCGACTCGACATTCCCGGCTGGATCATCGATCTTGACGATGACCACTGGCTCAAAAAAGAGATTTTCGATACCTTGAAAGGCGCATGCGATATCCATAGAGTCTGCGAGGTTCAGCAGGTCTCGGGTAGTCTCGCCGCATGCGAGGACCTCAAAACCGTTCGCTGCGCGCGCATGGATCTCGGCAGCGGCGCGTGCGTGCTGGAGCTTACCCCCATGCCGTCGCTGTTTTTCAAAATTCTCGGCGAAAAGACCGGCATGGAGGTCGCAGACGAAACCGCCCTGCTCACAAAGCTCATCGAGATGAACGAGATCAAAAAGAAATTCGCAAAGCTGCAAAGCGCCTACGACGACGTGATGCAGACGGGTTACGGCATCGTCATGCCCGATATGGAGGAGCTGACGCTCGAGGAGCCGGAGATCATCAAGCAGAACGGCAAGTTCGGCATTCGCCTGAAAGCGGCCGCACCGTCCATCCATATGATGCGCACATGCATCCGCACGGAGGTTACGCCTATCGTCGGCTCGGAGCAGCAGTCCGAAGATCTTGTGCTGTACTTGCTGAAAGAATTTGAGGAAAATCCGTCGCAGATCTGGGGCTCCAACATTTTCGGCAAATCGCTGCATGAGCTTGTGAACGAGGGCATGCACAATAAGCTCGCCCGTATGCCGGAGGATGCGCGCGGCAAGGTGCGAGAGACCATTGAGCGCATCATCAACGATGGCTGCAACGGGCTTATCTGCATCATTCTGTAGCGGAGGAAACCATGCAGTTTTACGAAGTGCCTACGCCAAACGACGAGGAAAAGCCGTCCGAGCCGATACCTGCCGAAACAGAAGCGCAAGTGCCGAAGGACAGAGCCGCCGCAAAGAAAGCCATAAGCGGCGGCTTTCGCCTTACCGTGTTCCAAACGCTTGTATGCGTGTTCATTTTGCTTGCGGCGTTTTTCCTGCGCGGCTTTCTGCCGGAACTATATGGCGAGCTGCGTGCCATATACGATGCGGAGTTGAACCGCTCTGTTTTGATTTTGCAGGATGACGTTCCGTATTCATAATACGGTACTCACGCTGCGCTTCGGCTTTTTTGCGGTGCTGGCCGTGCTGCTCACATTAGACGGCGGTGTGCATGTGCTGCCCGCGCTTTTGGCGGTGGCGGTGCATGAGACAGGGCACATTCTGGCAGCAAAGCTGTGCGGCATGCAGATCAAATCGGTCACGTTCGGCGCGCTCGGCATTCACATGGCGGGGGAGACGGCAAGCGTCGGCGATTTTCGTCGCGCCGTCGTGTCGCTTGCGGGGCCGTTTGCAAATCTACTTAGCTTCCTGCTGCTTTTGCCGCTGCCGCGCGCCTATCCTGCCGTGCAGCTCACGCTGTTCGCGTTCCACGTGCTGCCCGCCGTACCGTTGGACGGCGGCACCGCGCTTTACTGTCTGCTGCGCGGCACATTTAGTGAAAAAACGGCCGAGCGCACAATAACCGTGTCGTCCGTCCTTCTGGCGCTTACCCTCGGCACGCTCGGGTTTTCGGTTTTGATTTCTACGGGCTACAACTTTACGCTTTTGTTTTTGGCGGTTTACATCTTATTTTACTTAATTCTGAAACAGCGGGGGAACATGTGTTGAAATTCCCCCGCTGTTCGGTTATAATAAAATAGATAAGTTATGCAAAGGTCAAAACGAAAGGTAATTTTATGCTGAATAAAAAACTGGACAAGATCCTGCCGAAGGTGCAGAAGCCGGGACGTTACGTCGGCGGCGAGCTGAATTCGGTCATTAAAAATAAAGGGGACGTGGACGTACGCTTTGCGTTCTGCTTTCCCGATACGTATGAGATCGGCATGTCACACCTCGGCATCAAGATTCTGTATTCGATCTTCAATAACGTCGATTACATTTGGTGCGAGCGCGTGTTTGCGCCGTGGATCGACATGGAGCAGGCGATGATCGAAAACGACATTCCGCTCTACGGCTTAGAAAGCGGCGACCCCGTCAGCGCGTTCGATTTCATCGGCTTTACGCTGCAATATGAGCTGAGCTTCACAAACATCCTCAATATGTTAAAGCTTTCCGGCGTGCCGCTTTTGAGCCGTGACCGCACGGAACTCAAAAACATCGTGGTCGGCGGCGGCCCGTGCGCCTGCAACCCGGAGCCCATCGCGGATTTCTTTGACATTCTGTTCCTCGGTGATGGCGAAGAGGTGGATTTGGAGGTCATCGAGCTGTTCCGCAAGTGCCGCAAAGAGGGCAAAACGAAGCAGGAATTCTTAATGGAAGCGGCGCAGATTGAAGGCGTGTACGTGCCGTCGCTTTACGATGTGGAATACAACGAAGACGGCACCGTGAAAGCCTATATCCCGCACGACGGCGTGCCGAAGACTATCCGCAAGCGCGTTTGCAACGATGTGGACAACATGTATTTCCCGGAAAATTTCGTTGTGCCGTTTCTCGACATCGTGCACGACCGCGCCGTCGTTGAAGTGCTGCGCGGGTGCATTCGCGGCTGCCGCTTCTGCCAGGCAGGCTTCCTCTATCGCCCGTTCCGCGAAAAGAGCGTGGAAACCATCAACCGGCAGGCAAAGCGGTTGTGTGAAACGACCGGCTACGATGAAATCTCCCTTTCCTCGCTCAGCACCAGCGATTACAGCCGACTTTTCGAGCTGCTCGACACGCTGCACACGTGGTCGGAGGACGAGCGCGTCAGCGTTTCTCTGCCGTCCCTGCGCGTCGATAACTTCTCCACGGAGCTCATCGATAAAATTGCGTCCGTGCGCAAAAGCGGTCTGACGTTCGCGCCGGAAGCCGGCACGCAGCGCATGCGTGACGTCATCAACAAAAACGTCACGGAAGAAGAACTCAAGCGCACCGTGCAGATCGCGTTCAACAACGGTTGGTCGAAGGTGAAGCTCTATTTCATGATCGGCCTGCCGACCGAGAGCGATGAAGACGTCGTGGGCATTCCGGGCCTCGGTCAGAAGGTTGTCGATTGGTACTACGAGACGGAAAACCGTCAGAAGGGAAGAAAGGTCGCCGTTACGGTCAGCGCCGCGGCATTCGTGCCGAAGCCGTTCACGCCGTTCCAGTGGTTCGGGCAGGATACCATCGAAATGCTCGAGAGAAAGCAGAAGCTCCTGCGCGAGTCCACATTCTCCCGTAAGCTTACAGTCAACTACCACGGTGCGGAGACAAGTTTTCTCGAAGCCGTGTTCGCGCGCGGTGACCGCAAACTGAACGCCGTTATTCTGGAGGCCCATAAGCGCGGCATGCGCTTTGACGGCTGGGCGGACTGCTTCGATTTTGACGCGTGGATGCAGGTCTTTAAAGATCTCGGCATAGACCCCGCGTTCTACGCAAACCGCCAGCGCAGCTTTGATGAGGTCTTCCCGTGGGATCACCTCGATTACGGCATTAAAAAGGAATTCCTCATCGAGGAATGTAAGCGCGCCTATGCGTCTGAGACGACGCCGAACTGCCGCGAAAAATGCTCTGCCTGCGGTGCAGCCTGCTTTAAAGGAGGTCTTTGCGTTGAGAAAAGATGTTAGAGTCTGGTTTTCCAAAACCGGCACGGCACGGTACATTTCGCACCTTGATTTAAACCGCTGCATGTCCCGCGCGTTCCACAAAGCAAAGCTGCCGCTGTGGTACACGGAGGGCTTTAACCCGCACGTATTCTTGACGTTCGCGGCCCCGCTTTCGCTCGGCTTTGAAGGCCGTCACGAATCGATGGACATTCGCCTCATCGAGGACATGCCGTATCCGGAGCTCATCGAAAAATTGAACGCCGGCCTGCCGCATGATATCCGCGTGTGGGCGGTGACGGAACCCGAAATGAAGGGCAACGATGTCGCAAACGCCGAGTATATCCTGCGTCTGGAGTGCGAAGACCCGGCGTTTGAAAAAAGCGAGATGCAACGCGTGCTTGCCGAGCCGGAGCTTACGGTAAAGAAGCACTCCAAAAAGGGCGAAAAGATCGTCGATATCAAGCCGTACTTTGAAAACATGACGTTTGAAGAAAAACCAAACTGCCTTGAAATGACGGTGCACCTGCCCGCGGGCAACCAGGGCGGTATTAACCCGACGCTCTTTGTGGACGCCGCAGAGCGCGTACTGAACCGCGAGTTGCTCGTCCGCGTGGAGCGCACACGGCTTTTCGACAGCGCCTTTCGCGAATTTAAGTAAAACGGCGGAAAATCACGCCTGTTTTTCGCGTAATGCGCAGTTTATCTGCATTTTTTCGCGATCTTTGTGCGGGTTTCCGTTAAAAAACACTTGCTTTTTTCCGCATGTTGTGATAAACTATTTAAGCATTTGAAATCCGTTGGCCCTCAAACGCTGCCAATGGGGATCAATGCACGGTGCAAACCGCGTCATTGAAGCGGACAGTCCTCTGCGGCGCGTACCGCATGAATGTCTGAAAAATTATCAGGAGGAAGATCAAATGGACGCATTAAAGCTTATTGCTGCCGATTCCGTTAAGGAGCAGGCACCTGAGTTCAACGTTGGCGATACCATCCGTATCGACGTAAACATCCGCGAGGGTGAGCGTGAAAGAATTCAGCAGTTCGAAGGCACAGTTATTGCCCGCAAGGGTTCCGGTGTAGGCGAGACCTTCACGGTTCGCCGTGTTTCCTACGGCGTAGGCGTGGAGCGTGTATTCCCGCTGCATTCCCCGAACGTGAAGAACATTGTCGTTGTCCGTAAGGGCCGTGTTCGCCGCGCAAAGCTCTACTATCTGCGTGACCGCGTCGGTAAGGCTGCTAAGGTCAAGAGCCAGGTTCGCTAAATCGAATAGCAAACGGAGTAAAAGGGGCAATGCTTTGTCCCTTTTTTACTTTATATAGAAATAATACACTGTAAAAACAGAAATTGGTGAAAGCTGCATGGAAAAAAACATCAAAACCGCGTCTAAAGGCGTCCGCTCCATGTATGAGTGGCTGGAGGAGATTGTCTTTGCGCTTGTGGCCGTCATCCTTGTGTTCACGTTCCTGTTCCGTGTTGTTACCGTCACGGGCAAGTCGATGCTGCCGAATTTTGTAGAGGGCGAAAAGGTCGTTGTCACGAACCTCGGGCACGACATAGAGCAGGGCACCGTGGTCGTTGTCACGAACGTTTTGGAGGAACCCATCATCAAGCGCGTCATCGCAACGGAGGGGCAGACGGTCAATATCGATTACGATACCGGCACCGTGTATATCGACGGCGAAGCGCTGAACGAAACGCAGTTCGGCATTGAAAACGGCATCACGTTCCATCCGTATGACGGGTATGAAGCGCTCGTGTTCCCGCAGACCGTGCCGAAGGGCTGCGTGTTCGTTTTGGGCGATAACCGCACCGTATCAAGGGACAGCCGTTATGCGGAGATCGGCATGATCGACACGCGCCATATCATGGGCGAAGCCGTGTTCACGCTTTACCCGTTCGATCGCTTCAGTTTTGTGAAAACGGATGAGAACAACTAAGAAAACAAGATACCCAGAGAGGATACAGTATGAGTGAAGTACAATCGGTACAGTGGTTTCCGGGTCACATGGCGAAAACGCGCCGCGCCATCCAAAGCAGCCTAAAGCTTGTGGATATTGTCGCGGAGCTTATCGATGCCCGCATCCCCGTCAGCAGCCGCAACCCGGTGCTGAAAAGTATCATCGGCAATAAGCCCAAAATCGTGCTGCTGAATAAATCCGATATGGCAGATCCCGCCCGCACGGCGGAGTGGGTGGATTATTTTAAACAGCATAAAACTGTCGCCATCCCGATCGACTGCAAGACCGGCAAGGGCCTAAACCGCCTGCTGCCGGAGATCAAAAACATCCTGCGTGAGCAGATTGCTGCGTGGGAACGCAAGGGCATGGTGGGCAGACCTATCCGCATCATGGTTGTCGGTGTGCCGAATGTCGGGAAATCGTCGCTCATCAACCGCCTTTGCAAGGGCGGCAATGCAGGCAAAGCTGCCGTGCAGGATAAACCGGGCGTGACGCGCCGCAACCAGTGGTTCACGATTGGCAAGGGTCTCGAGCTGCTCGATACCCCGGGCGTGCTATGGCCGAAGTTTGAAGATCCGGTCGTCGGCGAACATTTGGCGTTCACCGGTGCCGTGCGCGACGAAATTCTCGACATTGAGGGACTTTCTTACCGCCTGTTGGAGCTTTTGCAGGACTTATATCCCGAAGCCGTCAACACGCGTTATAAAACGGATATTCGTCCCGAAGAAGAACTTAAGGGTCACGAAATTCTGGAGCGCATCGGCAGAAAGCGCGGTATGCTCATTTCCGGCGGCGAAATCGATACCGAGCGCGCAGCCGTGAACGTGTTGGACGAATACCGCGGCGGCAAGCTCGGGCGCATCACATTAGAGCCCGTCGGCCGCCCGTTAAAGTAATATCGGAAAGGAAAATTCCATGGATTATTCCTTTGAACATGAAGCCTATTTAAAAGGCTATACCGCCGTCTGCGGTATCGATGAAGCCGGCCGCGGTCCGCTTGCCGGCCCCGTTTACGCAGCTGCCGTGTGGCTGCCGGAGGGGCTTGTCATCGACGGCCTCAATGATTCCAAAAAGCTGAGCGAAAAAAAGCGTGAGGCGCTCTTTGACGTCATTAAAGAAAATGCCGTCGCTTACGGTATCGGCTTTGCGAACGAAAAAGAGATCGATGAGATTAACATTTTACAGGCGACATATCTCGCCATGCGCCGTGCGTATGACAATATGCAGAAAGCGTGCGATTATGTGCTCATCGACGGCAACCGTATGCCGCCCATGCCCGTGCCGGGTGAGACCATCGTCAAGGGCGATGCAAAAAGCCCCAGCATCGCGGCAGCATCAATCTTGGCGAAAGTCAGCCGAGACCGCGTAATGCTGGAATACGCAAAGCAATACCCCGGATATCATTTCGAGAAGCACAAGGGCTACGGCACCAAAGTGCATGTGGAAGCACTGCATGAATTCGGCCCGTGCCCCATCCACCGCAAGACGTTTTTAAAGAAAATTCTGGGCTGAGGAGGTGTGCGCATGCCAAACACCGGTTCCGGCCGCCTCGGCGAGCAGCTGACGGCGGAATATCTGGAAGAAAAAGGCTACGAGATCGTGGAGCGCAACTTCAAGTGCCGCTTCGGCGAGATCGATGTCATCGCGCAGAATGACCGTTACCTTGCGTTTGTGGAGGTGAAGACCCGCAGCGCAGACGGCCTCAGCCACCCGTTTGAAGCCATTACGCCCTCTAAGCGCGCGAAGGTCATCAAAACGGCACAGTATTATCTCATCAACCACGAAACGAATTTGCAGCCGCGCTTTGACGCCGCTGCCGTGTTTACCGAAAACGGAGCGTTAGTCAAGATTGAATATCTCGAAAACGCTTTTTATTAAAATCAAATTCGCTTTCAAAGGCGAAAAATGACGAAAGGGTGCTTTTCATGCGCTATTTTGACCTGCACTGTGACACGCTTGTAGCGTGCCTTGACCAAAACAAATCTTTGATCGACAATGACCTGCACGTCAGCGTAAAGAAGGGTGACCGCTTTGCGCCGTATGTGCAGTGCGCCGCCGTGTGGCTGCCCGATTCGGTGCGCGGCGCTGCGGCTTTGCAGTATTTTGATCGCCACGCGGCCTATTTCCGCAAAATGGCCGAGACGGGTGCGTTCACCGTGCTCGAGACCGGGGAAGACCTCGAAAAGCTCGGCGACAAGCAGGGCACGGCGTTTATTTTGACCGTAGAGGGCGGCTCTGCCGTTGCCGGCGATCTCAAGAATATTCACCACCTGCGCGAAAACGGCGTGCGTGTTATGACGCTCACATGGAACGGCAGCAATGAGATCGGCAGCGGCGTCATGTCCGGCGATAAATTCGGCCTTACGCCGTTCGGCAAGCTTGCCGTGAAGGAAATGGAAAAAGAGGGCATCGTTATTGACGTTTCTCACGCTTCCGAAGCACTCTTCTATGATGTGGCCGAAAACACCGAACGCCCGTTCATCGCGACGCACTCGAACTCCAAGGTGCTCTGCAAGCACTCGAGAAACCTCACAGACGACCAGTTCCGCATCATCTGCAACCGCGGCGGCCTTGTGGGTCTCAACTATTTCAAAGCATTTTTGAACGATGACCCGGCAAAGGCGGACATTGAAGACCTGTTCGCGCACGCAGAGCACTTCCTGTCTCTCGGCGGCGCAGACGTCGTCGCCATGGGCAGTGATTTTGACGGATCTGACATGCCGCATGGTATCACAGGTCTCGAATCCGTAGAGGACATTGCAAACGTTTTCCTGCGTCATAATCTGCCGGAAGCGCTTGTGGATAAAATTTTCTTTGAAAATGCGGCGTCTTTCTTCAAACGCTTTGACAGGAACGCCTGAATACAGTATAATACGACTGACTTGATTTAGGAGGCGGATGCCATGAATTACAACAGCACACGAAACGCCGCGCTTCAGGTGACGGCGGCGCAGGCCATCGCACAGGGTATCTCCGAGGAGGGCGGCCTTTTTGTTCCGCAGAGCTTCCCGAAAGCGGACTTAAACGACATGCTCGGGCTCGATTACATCGGCCGTGCCGAGTACGTGCTCTCGCGCTTTCTGACGGATTTCACTCCGGAGGAGATTAAAGCGTGCGCCGAAAGCGCTTACGGCGGCGATAAGTTTGACGATAACACCCCCGCACCGGTCGTGTCTCTCGATGAACACGGCGAAAATAAACATATTTTAGAGCTGTGGCACGGCCCAACCTGCGCGTTTAAAGACATGGCGCTGCAAATTCTGCCGCACCTTTTGACCCGCTCGCTTAAAAAGACGGCGGATGGGAAAACGGCGGTCATACTGGTCGCAACATCCGGCGATACCGGCAAGGCGGCGCTCGAGGGCTTTAAGGACGTCGCGGGCACGGAGATGATCGTGTTCTATCCCGAAAACGGCGTCAGCCCCATGCAGAAGCGCCAGATGAACACGCAGGAGGGCGAAAACGTCTGCGTGTGCGCTATCCACGGCAACTTTGACGACGCACAGACCGGCGTGAAGAAAATTTTCACCGATCCCGCGCTCAAGGCCGAGCTTGCGCAGCACAACAAGATGTTCTCCAGTGCGAACTCTATCAATTGGGGTCGCTTGCTGCCGCAGATCGTCTACTATTTCTCCGCGTACCTCGACCTTGTGAATGCGAAGAAGATTAAGATGGGCGATGCAATCAACGTCGTCGTGCCCACGGGCAACTTCGGCAACATCCTCGCTTCCTACTATGCAAAGCGCATGGGTCTGCCGGTGCACAAGTTTATCTGCGCGTCGAACAGCAACAACGTGCTGACGGATTTTATCCGCACCGGTACGTACGACAAAAAGCGCGCGTTTTATACCACCATTTCGCCGTCCATGGATATTCTGGTCTCCAGCAATCTGGAAAGACTGCTCTACCACTTGTGCGGCGAAGACACCGAAAAGCTCACAGGCTGGATGAACGCCCTGCAAAGCGGCGGCGCATACACCGTAGACGCCGCAACGGCCGATGCTGTACGCGCGCTGTTCTACGGCGGCTGCTGCGATGATAAGGAAACCGTTGAAGTCATCCGCAATACGTTTGAAAAAGACGGCTACCTGTGCGATACGCACACGGCGGTCGCGATCGGCGTTTACGAGCAGTATTTGAAAGAGACCGGCGACAACACGCCCGCCGTCATTGCTTCCACTGCAAGCCCGTATAAATTCCCGGACAGCGTGCTCGACGCGTTCGATTGCGAAAAGCCCGCAGATCCGTTTGCGGAGGCCGAGCTGCTCGCGAAGCTTTCAAACACAAAGATCCCTGCGCCAATCACAGCGTTAAGGACGAAGCCCGTCCGCTTTGAAAACACCTGCGCCGCTGCCGATATGGCAGATTTTGTGCGCGAAACGGTCAGAGTGTAAAATGGCGCTGTACGCGATCGCCGATCTGCACCTTTCCCTTGGTACAGATAAGCCGATGGATGTGTTCCGCGGCTGGGAAAACTATGTGGAGCGGCTGGAGAAAAACTGGCGCGCCCTCGTTACCGAAGAGGATACCGTTGTCATCGCTGGGGATATTTCCTGGGGCATGCGGCTGGAAGAGACCGGAAAGGATTTCGCGTTCATCGAAAGTCTGCCGGGCAAAAAGCTGTTGTTAAAAGGCAACCACGATTACTGGTGGTCCACGCGCAACAAGATCGAGACATTCTTTGCGCAAAAGGGCTTCAAAACGATGCAGCTCGTGTTCAATTCCGCCGAGCGTGTGGGGGACATTACGGTCTGCGGCACGCGCGGCTGGCTCTATAACGCCGAAACGGCAGAGGATAAAAAAATCGTCGCGCGCGAAAACGGACGTCTCATCGCGTCCTTAAACGCCGCAAAAGCCCTCGGCGGCACACCCGTCGTGTTCCTGCATTACCCGCCGGCGTACGATACCGCACAGTGCCGGGAATTGCTGGATACGATGCAGACATACGGCGTAAAGGAGTGCTACTACGGGCACATTCACGGCGATCACGCCGCAAAAAAAGCGCCGCTTGGTGAATATGGGGGCATAAAAATGCACCTTGTCTCGTGTGATTATATCCGTTTCACCCCGAAATTGGTGCGAAAAGACGCAGAAATCGGCTGAATTTTTAACAAATTATAAAATATCAAAAAATTCAAAGGTTTGTCTGGAATATTCGGCACAGGTGTGCTATAATGTCAAAAGGTATCGCGCATTACGGGTATATCCGCCCGCGTGTTCCAAATAAAATTGTAATTTATTTTTGAGAGGATAGAAGGAAATGAACTTAAAGGCAACCAACAAAACCGAAACCAACAAGTATGAGTTGGAGGTCGAAATCTCCGCTGAAGATTTCAACAAAGCACTCTCCGAGGTCGCAAAGACCGAGGGCAAGAAGATGTCTGTTCCGGGCTTCCGCAAGGGTCATGCTCCGAGATCCGTCATCGAGAAGATGTACGGCGAAAACGTGTTCTTTGAAGCTGCTGTGGACAAACTCTATCGCCCGGCTATGCAGGACGCTATCGAAGCTTCCGGTCTGGAAGTCATCGCGGTTTCCAATGCGGACGTTACTTCCGTTTCCCGCGAGAACGGCATCGAACTGAAGCTCACTGTTGTTGTGAAGCCGGTGATTACCATTGAAGGCTACAAGGGCATCGAAGCTACGAAGAAGAATGTCGAAGTTACGGATGAAGACGTCAGCGCAGAGCTCGTAAAGGTTCAGGACAGAAACTCCAGAATGGTCGACGTCGATAACAGAGGCGCGCTTACGGGCGACACCGCAGTCATCGATTTCGAGGGCTTCTGCGACGGCAAGGCTTTCGAGGGCGGCAAAGCGGAAGGCTTCGAGCTTTCCCTCGGCTCCGGCCAGTTTATCCCGGGCTTTGAAGATCAGATCGTCGGCCATGAAGTCGGCGACGAGTTCGAAATCAGCGTGAAGTTCCCGGAGGACTATCAGGCAGAAGAGCTCAAGGGCAAGGACGCGACCTTCAAGATCAAGCTGCACCAGATCAAGCGCAAGGAGCTCCCGACCCTCGACGATGAGTTCGCAAAGGACGTAAGCGAGTTCGATACGCTCGACGAGTACAAGAACAGCCTCCGCGAGAAGCTGCAGAGCGACCGCGAGAAGCAGGAAGAGACGAACGTTGAGAACCAGATCTTTGATGCACTCATCGAGAAGGTACAGGGCGAGATTCCGGAAGAGATGTACGAGCAGGAAGTTGAGGAGAGCATCAACAACTTCGCATACCGCCTCCAGTCTCAGGGACTGAACCTCGAGACCTATCTCAAGTACACCGGCATGGACGTCAACGCCATCAAGGAGCAGTTCAGACCGCAGTCCGAGAAGCAGCTTAAGCTGAGACTCGCACTTGAGAAGATTGCTGAGCTTGAGAACCTCGAAGTTTCCGATGAGGCTGTTGAGGAAGAGTACGAGAAACTCGCAAAGCAGTACAATATGGAAGTCGCGCAGATCAAGAACCTCGTTGCAGAGACGCAGATCAGAGCAGACCTTAAAAACCAGAAGGCGATCGACTTTGTTAAGGAAAACGCTTCCGTAAAGGCAGAAAAGCCGGCAAAGAAGACCACCAGAAGAAAGAGCACCAAGAAGGCAGCGGAAGAAAAAACCGAGGAAACAGCTGAAGCTAAGACCGAGGAATAATTTACCGCCTTTACGGTTAGTATTATAGTAACAGCATATCATATATCGCTTCTTTCGCCCGCTGTCCCTGCATCGGACAGCGGGCGAAGCAAAAGAAGCGCGAAAGGAGTTTGTACGATGAGTTTGGTACCTTATGTTGTGGAGCAGACGAGCAGAGGAGAGCGTTCCTACGATATTTTCTCCCGTCTTCTCAACGATAGAATCATCATGCTGAACGACGAGGTGAACGACACCACGGCAAGCCTTGTCGTAGCACAGCTTCTGTATCTCGAGGGTCAGGACCCCGATAAGGACATCAGCCTGTATATCAACAGCCCCGGCGGCGTCATCACGGCCGGCATGGCGATTTATGATACCATGCAGTACATCAAGTGCGATGTTTCCACCATCTGCATGGGCATGGCAGCTTCCATGGGTGCGTTCCTGCTGGCTGCCGGCGCAAAGGGCAAGCGCTATGCGCTGCCGAACGCCGAGATTATGATCCATCAGCCGTCCGGCGGTGCGCAGGGTCAGGCTACGGATATCCAGATTCAGGCAGAGCGTATTCTTCAGAAGAAGAAGAGCCTCAACACCATCCTCGCAGAGCGTACGGGTCAGCCGTACGAAGTCATCTGCAAGGATACGGAGCGCGATAACTTCATGACCGCACAGCAGGCCATGGAGTACGGCCTTATTGATAAGGTCATTGCAACGAAATCGAAATAACGAAAGGGCGTGTTTTCATGCCGAATAATTTCGGAAATGATAACGAAGTGCGCTGCTCCTTCTGCGGGAAGCCGCAGTCGCAGGCAAAGCGCCTGATCTCCGGCAACGGCGTGTATATCTGTGACGAATGCGTAGAGCTCTGCATGGACATCATCGCGGATGAAGATTCTCTCCACCGCGGCCGCCCGCAGCCGAAAAACGAGCCGCGCGCCGAAATGGTGCTGCCGAAGCCGCAGGAGATCAAAAAGCAGCTCGATGAATACGTCGTCGGGCAGGATGAAGCCAAAATGACGCTCGCGGTGGCGGTCTATAACCACTATAAGCGCATTTTCTTCAGCGGTGAAGACGGCGGCGTGGAGATTGCAAAGAGCAACGTGCTGCTGCTTGGTCCCACCGGCGTCGGCAAGACCTATCTTGCGCAGACGCTTGCAAAGCTTTTGGACGTTCCGTTCGCCATTGCGGACGCAACGACTCTGACGGAAGCCGGCTATGTCGGCGAAGACGTCGAAAACATCCTGCTGCGTCTCATTCAGGCAGCAGATTACGACATTGAGCGTGCCGAGCACGGCATCATCTATGTCGATGAGATCGATAAGATCTCCAGAAAGTCCGAAAACCCGTCCATCACGCGTGACGTCAGCGGCGAGGGCGTGCAGCAGGCACTGCTCAAAATTCTGGAGGGCACCATTGCCGGCGTCCCGCCAAAGGGCGGCAGAAAGCACCCGCAGCAGGAGGTCATCAACATCGATACCTCGAACATCCTCTTCATCTGCGGCGGTGCGTTCGACGGCCTTAAAAGCGTCATTCAGCGCCGCACCGAAGCGCAGACGCTGGGCTTTAACTCGGTCATCAAGAGCAAAGACGAGCTTGATAACACGGAGTGGATGAAAGAAGTTACCCCGCACGACCTCGTCAAGTTCGGCCTCATCCCGGAGCTTGTCGGTCGTCTGCCGGTCATCACCGCGCTGAGCGACCTCGACAAAGCCGCACTTGTGCGCATCCTCACAGAGCCGAAAAACTGCCTTGTCAGCCAGTATAAGAAGCTCTTTGACCTTGATAAGGTCGATTTGGAGTTCACACCCGAAGCGCTTGACGCCATTGCGGAAAAGACCATTGCCCGCAAGACCGGCGCCCGCGGCCTGCGTTCCATTATGGAAGATACGCTGAAGAACCTGATGTTTGAGGTCCCGAGCGATTATACGATCGAAAAGATCACCGTTACCAAGGATTCGGTAGAGAACGGCGCTGCGCCTGAAATCGTGCACAATCCCGACCGCGTCCCGGTAAAGATCAAAATGACACAACCCAAACGGCGCGCTCGCAAGGATTCGGCATCATAGTGATCATCATACAGGCTGTGCAGCGATCCCTGCTGCGCAGCCTTGTCTGATTTATAAGGATTTGATAATTTTATGAAAGAAACCATACTTGAGGAAGAGAGAGTTCTGCCGGTACTCGCCGTACGCGGACTCGTCGTGTTCCCCGGCATGATCGTGCAGTTTGATATCGGCAGAAAAAAGTCCGTTCTGGCCGCCAAAGCGGCGCTGGATACGGATAGCCGCGAGCTGTTCATCGTCACGCAGACTGACCTTTCGGAAAGCGAACCCATGGCGGAAGACCTCTATAAAATCGGTGTCATCGCCCGCATCAAACAGGTGGTACACACCGCAGATAACGGCATCAAGCTGCATGTGGAAGGCATCGAGCGCGCGGAGATTATGTCCGTTGTGCAAAATGAGCCGTACCTCACGGGCAGCGTGTGCGTGTGCAAACCGATCGCCGCACGCCACACCGCAAGAACGGAAGCGCTTAGCCGCATTGCACAGGAGAGATTTGAAGAGTACATCCGCTGGTTCCGTCAGGTGCCGCCGGATATTCTGCTCGGCGTTATGCAGCAGAAGGACTGCGGTGATTTGGCCGACTTTATCGCAGCGAACATCTCGCTCGATTTCGAGCAGAAGCAGTGCATTCTCGACGAGCTCCACCCGGAAAAGCGCATTGCAAAACTCAATGATATTTTGAGCGATGAAATCAAAGTCTTATCGCTCGAACGTGAGATATCGCAAAAGGCGCAGGAGCAAATGGATGAAAATCAGCGCGTTTACATGCTGCGCGAGCAGATGCGCGCCATTGCAAGCGAGCTTGGCGAAGAGGATAACCCGCAGGAGGAATCCGACGAATTCCGCCAGAGAATAGAAAAATTAAACCTGCCGCAGGTCGCGCGCGAAAAGCTCTTAAAAGAGTGCGATCGCCTCGCCAAAATGCCATATGGCTCGCATGAGGGTTCCGTCATGCGTGTGTACCTCGAAACGTGCCTTGAGCTGCCGTGGAACACGAGCTCCAAGGAGCGCTTGGACCTCGACCGCGCGGAGAAAATTCTCAACCGCGACCATTACGGCATGGAAAAGGTTAAAGCAAGATTTTTGGAGACGCTCGCCGTGCGCAAGCTCTCTGACCAGGCGACGGGGCAGATCATTTGCCTTGTTGGCCCGCCGGGCGTTGGCAAAACGTCCATTGCGCGCTCTATCGCCGAGGCGACCGGCCGCAAGTACGTGCGCGTTTCTCTCGGCGGCGTGCGCGACGAAGCGGACATCATGGGCCACCGCCGCACCTACGTCGGCTCCATGCCGGGCCGCATCATGGCGGCTGTGAAGCAGGCGGGCACGAATAACCCCCTCATCCTGCTCGATGAGATCGATAAGCTCGGTCAGAGCTTTAAGGGCGATCCGTCCGCGTCGCTGCTTGAGGTGCTCGATCCCGAACAGAACAGCGCGTTTCAGGACCATTACATCGACCTGCCGTTCGACCTCAGCCACGTGCTGTTTGTCACCACGGCAAACGATGCTTCCGCCATTCCGGGCCCGCTCTACGACCGCATGGACGTCATTACGCTCGGCAGCTACACGGCGGAGGAAAAGTTCCACATTGCCTCGAAATATTTGGTGCCCAAGCAGCTGAAAAAGCACGGCATCAAGGCGGCGCAGCTGCGCTTCACACCGAAGGCACTGCACGCAATCATCGAAGACTACACTCGCGAAGCCGGCGTGCGCACATTGGAGCGCACCATCGGCACCATTTGCCGCAAAGTCGCGCGCCGCATCGTCACGGAGGAAGATTTCAAGTCTTATTCCGTGAAGCCCGCCGACCTTGAAGACCTGCTCGGCCCGGCAAAGTTTGCGAAAGATAAAGAAGAGCACCGCGACGAGATCGGCCTTGTAAACGGTCTTGCGTGGACAAGCGTCGGCGGCGAGCTGCTGCCCATCGAAGTTGCCGTGATGAACGGCACGGGCAAAATTCAGCTCACCGGCTCGCTCGGCGATGTGATGAAGGAATCCGCCACAACGGCGATCACCTGCATTCGCACCCGCGCGGAAACGCTCGGCATCAGCCTGGATTTCTACGCGAAAAAGGATATCCACATCCACGCGCCGGAGGGCGCCGTACCGAAGGACGGTCCGTCTGCCGGTATCGCCATGGCAACCGCCGTCACGTCCGCGCTGTGCGAAGAGCCCATCGCGCACGACATCGCCATGACGGGTGAGATCACGCTGCAGGGGCGTGTGCTGCCCATCGGCGGCCTGCGCGAAAAATCCATGGCGGCGTATAAAAACGGCATGAAGACCGTCATCATCCCGCACGGGAACATCGCGGATCTCGCCGAAGTCGATCAGGTCGTCAAGGATAACGTGCGGTTTGTGCCGGTGCGCCGTATCGATGAGGTGCTGCCCATCGCCATGCCCGGGCTTTTAAACAGAGAAACCAAGCCGAATACGCCTTGCCCGGAGCCCGCGCACGGCGTACAGACACTCAGACAGTAAGGGGAACACCGTGAATTTTCAGTCAGTAGAATTTGAAGCTGCCGCCGGTCGCGCGGATCAGCTCAAAAAGTCGGACTTGCCGGAGATCGTTTTTTCCGGTAAATCCAATGTGGGCAAATCCTCGCTCATCAATAAGCTCGTCAACCGCAAGGCGCTTGCACGCGTCAGCGCCACGCCCGGCAAAACGGCGACCATCAACTTTTTCCGTCTGCCGGAGTGCCGCTTTGTAGACCTGCCGGGCTACGGCTACGCCAAGGTTTCACAAAGCGAAAAGCAGCGCTGGGCAAAGCTGATGCAGGGATATTTTGATGCAGAGCGCAACGTGGCGCTCGTCATCCAAATTCTCGATATGCGCCATGAGCCGACTGCGGACGATTTCGATATGATTAACTTCCTTATCGAGCGTGACCTGCCGTTCCTCGTCGTCTGTACGAAAAGCGATAAGCTGAACAAAACGCAGTTCAACGCGCAGAACGCGTATTTTGAGGACCTGTTCCGTGAGCATGAAATCCCGTTCATCCCGTATTCCTCCCAGACCGGTTTCGGTTTGGAGACGCTGAAACAGCACATCGAAGCTGCCGTTTTGGGTAACTGAGCAGCTGCGAAGTATAGATCCACCACTTTTTGAAGGGAATGAAAATATGTTTGTATCCGATTGTTACAATGTCAATGAAAAAGGCCACCTGACGATCAGCGGCTGCGACACCGTGGAGCTTGCCGAAAAGTACGGCACCGCGCTGTATGTGATGAGCGAAGATGAGATCCGCAGCGTTTGCCGCCGCTATAAGTCTTCGTTTGAGCGCCACTATAATGGAAACGGCACCGCGCTGTATGCCAGTAAGGCGTTCTGCTGCAAAGAGATTTGCCGTATCGTGACCGAAGAAGGCTTAGACCTCGACGTCGTCTCCGGCGGCGAGCTGTATACCGCCCTTGCAGCGGGTGTGGATGCAAAACACATTCATTTCCATGGCAACAATAAAACAATGCAGGAACTCCGCTATGCGCTTGAAAGCGGCGTAGGCGACATTGTCGTTGATAACTTAAACGAGCTGCACCGCATTGAAAAGCTCTCTGCGGAAAAAGGCGTCGTTACGTCCATTTCCATGCGCATCAAGCCCGGCATTGACGCCCACACGCATGAGTTTATCCGCACGGGTCAGATCGATTCCAAGTTCGGCTTTGCACTTGAAAACGGCGAGGCGTTTGAAGCCGTAAAGGAAGCCGTCGCGTGCGAAAATGTAGAGCTCATCGGTCTGCACTGCCACATCGGCTCGCAGATTTTCGACAAAGCCCCGTTTGTGCTGGCGGCGCAGGTCATGCTGAAGTTCTATAACAAGATCCATACAGAGCTCGGCAAAACACTGACACACCTCAACCTCGGCGGCGGCTTCGGCGTAAAGTACAAGGAAGCCGATGCAGCCGTGCCGTATGAAGATTACATGAGCGACGTTTCCGAAGCCGTGCATGCTGCCTGCAAGGAGTACGGTATTCAGGTGCCGTATATTTACATTGAGCCGGGACGCTCCATCGTGTGCGAGGCCGGCCTCACGCTGTACACCGTCGGCGATATCAAGACCATCCCGAATGTGCGTACATATGTGGCTATTGACGGCGGCATGTATGAAAACCCGCGTTACGCGCTCTATCAGTCGGATTACACTTGCCTCATCGCAAATAAGGCGAACAAGCCCGCGGACTTTACGGCGACCATTGCCGGCAAGTGCTGCGAAAGCGGCGACCTCATTCAGGAGAACACGCTCATTCAAAAGCCCGAGGTCGGCGATGTTCTGGCGGTGCTCTCCACCGGCGCGTACAACTACTCCATGGCATCGAATTACAACCGCAACACGCGTCCTCCGGTCGTCATGGTTCGCGGCGGAGAATCCCGTGTCATCATCAAAGGGGAGACCTATGAAGACCTCGTGCGCAACGATGTGTGATTTCACGCACTGCTGTGCAAAAATTTCTTGATTTCGGTGTTTACTTTTGTGCTTTTGTATGTTAAAATAAAAAAGTAAAGAACCTCGTTGACGAAAAGACGGCGCATTTGGTGCTTTATGGCATAAATGCGCCGTTTTCGGATGCAAATTCATAAAGAAAGGAACACAGAAACAATGAACACCAAACTGCATGATGAAAACGTTGATTTCCTTTTTGATGCTATTCTCACGCTGAAAAACCGCGAGGAATGCTATAAATTTTTTGAAGATCTCTGCACCGTGCCGGAGCTGAAAGCCATGTCGCAGCGCATTGCGGTTGCCAAAATGCTCAGCGAGCGCCACGTGTACAGCGACATCGTCGATAAGACCGGTGCTTCCACTGCGACCATCAGCCGTGTCAATCGCTCTTTGAATTACGGCAGCGACGGCTACACGCTGATTTTTGAGCGCCTGTTGACCGGCGGCGGAAAAGAGGACTAATGGCCGGCTACGACGTTTTTGCGCGCTATTACGATGCGTTGACCGCGAACGTGGATTATAAGGGCCGCGCGGCGTATTTAAAGAAGCTGCTCGAGCATCTCCACCATGAACCGGGCATCGTCTTAGACCTTGCCTGCGGTACCGGCAGCCTTACGCTGGAGCTTTATAAGCTCGGCATGGATGTGTACGGCGTGGACGGCTCCATCGCCATGCTGTCCGAAGCGAAGGACAAGGCTTACGACATGGAAGCCGATGTGATGTTCCTTTGTCAGAAAATGCAGACGCTCGACCTGTTCGGCACGGTCAACACGGTGTTCTGTTCGCTGGACAGCATCAACCACCTCTCCGGCGAAGCGCAGGTGCAGGCGGCATTTGACCGCGTGGCGTTTTTCATGGATAACGACAGCTGGTTCATTTTCGACGTAAACACGCTCTATAAGCACGAAAAGGTGCTGGGCAACAACACCTATATTTACGACCTTGCGGATATTTACTGCGCATGGCAGAACCGCTATAATCCGCAGGATCACAGTGTGGCGATCTCTCTCGATTTCTTTGAGAAAGAGGGCAAGGTCTATACGCGCAGCAGCGAGCATTTCTTTGAGCACGCATACAGCGTGGAGAAGCTGACGGAAATGCTGAAAAAGTCCGGCTTTGATAGAGTGGAGGTCTTCGGTGACCTTTCTTTCGACGCGCCGAAGCCGGAGGAGCAGCGCATTATTTTCGCCGCACACATCACAAACTCACAAAACGGCGTTTTTAAGGACGATATTGCTCCGTAAAACGCTCCGAAAGGAAGAATTTCATTGGATAGGATTATTCGCTGCATCACATCGGACGGTGCGCTTATGGCCTCCGCAATCGATTCAAGCGATACGGTATATACCGCGCAGAGGCTGCACGGCCTCAGCGCCACGGCTTCCGCTGCGCTTGGCAGACTGCTTACCGCGGCGTCCGTCATGGGCGCTATGCAAAAGCAAGAGCATGCCACGCTCACGTTGCGCATAAACGGTGGCGGTCCCATCGGCACCGTCACGGCAATTTCCGACAGCCACGGCAATGTGCGCGGCTGTGTGGACAATCCAAACGTAGACGTGCCCCTGAAGCCGAACGGCAAGCTGGACGTCAGCGCCGCAGTCGGTACAGACGGCCGCCTCGGTGTCATCCGCAGCTACGGTACGGGCGAGCCGTATATGGGCCAAGTGGAGCTTGTCAGCGGCGAGATCGCCGAGGACATCACGAATTATTACGCCGTGAGCGAGCAGATCCCCACGGTGTGCGCACTCGGCGTGCTTGTAGACCCGAACACGAACGGCGTGCTGCTTGCAGGCGGTTTGCTTATTCAGGTGCTGCCCGGCGCGCTGCCGCAGGACATTGAAAAGCTGGAAGCGAATATCGCAACGCTGGAGCCTGTCACCACCATGCTTGCAAAGGGCATGACCGTGGAGCAGATGGTCGACACGGCGCTCACGGGCTTTGAAGTCGAAAAGCTGGAGGAAATCCCCGTGCACTACGCCTGCACATGCAGCCGTGAGAAGTATTATAATGCCCTTGCGACCTTGGAGCCGGATGAGATCGATACGCTGCCGGCTGTGGACGGCAAGGTGGAAGCGGTGTGTCCGTACTGCTGCCGCAAGTATTACTTCACAAAAGAGGAGCTGCACGAGCTTGCCGAAAGCGTGCGCGAAAAGCGTAAAAATGTCTCAAAATAACTTTTTTGAAAAAGTTTTGAAAAAGGTGTTGACTTTTTAATAAGCATGTGGTAATATATACAACGTCGCTGGAAGACATAAGACTTCAAAAGAACCGCAAGTTCTGTTGAAAGATTTCTGAAAAGCGATGCTGTTTGGGGGTATAGCTCAGCTGGTTAGAGCACCTGCCTTACAAGCAGGGGGTCATAGGTTCGAGTCCTATTGTCCCCACCAAATGTGGCCCGGTAGTTCAGCTGGTTAGAACGCTAGCCTGTCACGCTAGAGGTCGACGGTTCGAGCCCGTTCCGGGTCGCCACATTTGCCTCTGTAGCTCAGTTGGTAGAGCAGGGGACTGAAAATCCCCGTGTCATTGGTTCGATTCCGATCGGAGGCACCATATGCGGACGTAGCTCATCTGGTAGAGCGCCACCTTGCCAAGGTGGAGGTAGCGAGTTCGAGCCTCGTCGTCCGCTCCAAAAGAAAAAGACGCTGAAGATAAGGCGTCTTTTTCAAAATGGTGACATAGCCAAGTGGTAAGGCAAGGGTCTGCAAAACCCTGATTCCCCGGTTCAAATCCGGGTGTCACCTCCAGAAGATTTTATCTTAGTTATGCGCTCAACGGAAGTCCGTTGGGCGCGTTGACTAAGTAAATATATTGCGTTTATGCAATTTACCTTGACTTTGATCAAGAGGGTTTACTTACAGGAGGAGAACAATTCTGGTTCGGAATTGTTGCTCAATTTTTAAGCAGAACCGAAGTGAATTGTATTTTGAAAACGCGAAATAAACTTCCAAATGTATATGGCCATTGCCCTTCATTTCCGCGAATGAGTACTCGTGCTTCTAAGTATTCTTGTGCTTATTTCGACTTCAAAAATTCCACATGTAAATTTTTGTCAAAGGAAAGTCCAGAGGCATGTAAGTTTGGAAAGTGCAAATTGTATGCAATTAGAGCGTTAGATGATACTGAGTGGATTTTAGAAGATTAACTTTGCTCTAATGTATGTGCACAACCACTTCTAGCTGTGCACATCAATTAAAACAAAGAATATTTGTTTTAATATTTCTGGTTTTAGTGACCCGTTCTCAGACGCCGTTCCTGTACGTGCGGCACGATCAGGTTTGTCCGGTCGCGCTTATCCGCGTGATTCCCATTGTAGAGGTGCGCACATGCACACTGATTTGCGCTGGGTATTCTCGTCTGTGGGTTCATTCGATTGTCAAGGTACGGGCAAAATAAAAGAGAGCCTTCCGCAGATGTAACAGCAAAAGGCTCTTGAACACAGACTTATAATGTGTTATAATACATACGTATTAAACACAATATGAGTATAAGCTTCACGAGTTCCTTTAGATGTTGGCGCATCTGAACGGAATAAATCAAAAATTTTTCCAGAAAAATTTTTGATTTAGTGGGGCTTTATTCATTTTGTAATATATATTTTACTACTATAAGCCGTAAATTTCAAGTCTTTTTTTAAAATTCGGGAAAAATTTCTCGAATTTTTTTATTTTTCAGGTTTTTTTGATTTGAGAAAGACGCATAATTTCGGTTTCAAGGTGTTCCATATCCGGCGAAACGTACTTTTGCAGCGTGAAAACAACGTTTTTGTGCCCCAGAAGCATAGAGACGCTTTTCGGATCGGCGCCTTTTTCTATCAGCCGTGTAGCAAAGGTGTGCCGTAGCATATGTGGAGTAACATGACAAATACCGGCGGCCTTTGAAACGCGCGTACAGATATAGCGCAAATGATATGTGCTGAACGGTTTATTCCCGTTATCAGTCACGCTGAATATATAGTCATGCGGCTTGTTATACTCGGTATTGCACCGGATCATGTAGAGTATAGCGGCGGCTTCGGGCAAAACAGGGAGAAGACGGACACCGGCCTCGGTTTTGCTTTCGGGAATTTTGAGCGTGCGGTTTTGCGGATCGTATTGCCGCCATCGCATCAGGCGTAGCTCATCCCGGCGCAGACCGGTCAATAAATACATGCGCAGAATGTATTCATCTATCGGTTTTTTCAGTATGTGAAAACATCCTTCAAATGCGGCCTGTTCTCGCTGTGTAAGCGCTTTAACTTCTTTTTCTCGCGCGGCGGGAAGTGCTGCGTCCTTAACGGGATTATCGTCACAGTTATGTCCCTTTATTGCGGATTTGTATGCTTGATTCAGCATAACGCGGATATGGCGCAGCGTTGACTTTGCATACTTCTGCCGCATGGAGTCCAACCAGCCTTCAACCTGTAAAGCATTGAGCTCAACGAGAAGAATACCGGCGGCCTCCGGGTGATGGGTCAGCAGCCGCCGTCTGGCGTCCCGGTAAATGCTTATAGTGTTGGGCTTTCGCTTTGTGGGCGCGATTTCTTCGAGCCAAATATCAAGCCATTCGCCGAGTGTGTAATCCCTTTTGTTTGTTTCGTACATGTTGCTACTTCCTTTATTAAAATTCCCCACATAGGGTGCTTGAATTCTAACAAAGGCGAAGATGAAAAGCAAAAAAAACCGGAAGTACTTCCGGCTTTTTAACAGCAAATCTGTTGACAAAGAAAGTTGTTTTGCATATAATAATAGTGGAGATATTGCATCTCCGCTTAGAGGGTGTATCTCAGCCCATAAGTGAGACATTTAATACGTGAGCTTCTCTTGGCTCTATATCAAGACATTTACAAGTGAGTGTTTCGCTACTCGGAATGCGAACGTAACCTAGCAGGGCGGGCTTTGTGTCCGCCCTATTTCTTTATCTTGGAGGGGAAATGGATAATATCAGATTTTACGAAATCAATGCAAAATATGTTGACTATCTTGCTCCGTATGCACCGCATTTATTTCATAATAGTAAAAAGGGACAAGCCAATCAGAGAAAGTATATCGGAATCGTTTTTCAGATAAACGACATGGAGTATTTTGCACCTTTGTCTTCTTTTAAACCAAAACACGAGAAAATGAAAGAGGGATTGGATTTTATCAAAATTCTCAGATATGCAGTGATAAATTTGAATAACATGTTCCCTGTACCGTACAGTGAACGTGTATATGTGAATTTTGAAACGATCAAAGATCCCAATTACAAATCATTACTTCTTGCTGAATATCGCTACATAAAGTCCGTGCAGAAAAAGATTCAGAAGAATGCTGCTGCGTTATATAAACACAAGCAGATCAATGGTGATTCAACCTCGTTAGCTCGGAGATGTAATGATTTTGCGTTGCTAGAAGATAAATGTAGAAGCTATAAAAGAAAATAAAAATCAAAAAAGCGGAAGTACTTCCGCTTTTTGCTTGACAAACGGAGAGAAATAACCTATACTGGAAGCAGAAAAGGGGCACTTGTAGTGTCACCTTGCCTGAGAAAATGAGCTGATTCCTTCACCCGGTCACAGCTCATTTTCTTTTTTTCTATCCGGAAAACTCCACCATGGGACTTCGTGCACAATCCATTGCTTTTCGGCGCAAAAGTCCCATTAGAGAATTACTCTTAGCTAGTGGTAACCTTTTATTTTTTCTTTCCTTACTAATAAAACAACGGGGTATAGGAAAGAGCAGGTGCATAGATGATAAGGGTGCTGCAAAAAGGGAATACGCATAACGACGCTTCAGGGCAGCTGTACGCTGTCTCTTGCGTTCGAGCACGAGTTTGTGCATCTGATAGAAAAAGAGCATGGTGCGACTATGCTGGCGCTTTAAGCGTGCTACGCGCTCATGCAGGGAGAGGGCACGGAAACGATTGATGCCCTGACGGTCATAGTCCGGTACAGCATCAATCAAGTTGCGTTCCTTGAGCTGCCGGATTGCGCGGCTGATTGTGAGGGCCGAGCAGTGGAATTTCTTGGCGAGCACACAACGGCTCAGAGACCAGGACTCCTTACCGCAGCGGTTTAAGAGCTCGACGTAGACCAAAAAGGCGGTATCACGGAGCTCGGAAATCAAACAACGCGGGAAGCGCAGCTTGAATCCCTCCATGCGCGGCTGAATATGAGAGGTAATCTGCTGCCCGCCGCGAGTACGGTGCTTGACAGAAACGAGCTCTTTTTCGATAAGTGTGCGCAGAGCGCGGGTATATGTAGTGAGGTTGATGTCAAGCTTTGCGCAGGTCGTTTTGCGCTTCAGATCGAAAACACCGGTACGGTAATCGACATGAAGCTGCATGAATGCAAACAGACGGGCTTCGGTGGTCGTGAGATCAGAATCGACAACAAGTGTCGTAATGTACGTGCCGAAGCCGGTTTTCTTTTGCTTTGCCATACTGGTGTCTCCTTTCTGAGTTTTGATTTTGATAAAAGAAAAACCGGAAGTACTTCCGGTTTTTGAGCTTAATCTGAGGCAAATTAAGGCTTACGAGGAAAGCTTGCCTCATTCGATGCGTAGGGCTTTTGTTTTAAGGACTTTCTTTCGTTGGTTCAGCGTCAATTTCTTCTGGACTAGTATCATCTGTGACTGTGGGACTTGCCGAAGATAGCTGCAAGCTTAGAGGAAGACCGTTTTCACGAACAATCTGGCTGTAAAACATCCGAATGGCGCTTGTTGGAGAAATGCCGAGCTGTGTGAGAATGTTTTCGGCTTTTTCTTTCACTTCAGTATCAACACGTGCGAAAACTACGGTAGTCTTTGCCATTTGGGATACGCTCCTTATAAAATATAGTATATACAAGTTTGTTTACAAATGCAAGCATTCAAAAACAAAATGTTTGAAGATAACAGAAAAACCGGAAGTACTTCCGGTTTTTAATAATCTGCGGTGCTGCCCACGGACTCTGACGGATTGGCAGATTCTCGCTTTTTCCGTACGGTCTGTCGCCATTTTTCTTCTTTTATAGTTCGTATAACATCATCCAACTTGGCGTAGACGGTGGGAACATACTCTCGTGTTTCTGAGATATAAGGAGCTTCTAGGCGAATGCCCCATTTATCATAGCGCGGCATATTGGCGATAAACGGGTGACTGCCTCGCCGGTTGACGACCCATTTGCCAAAGGGCAGGAGCTGCAATTCGTCCGGTGTCATCAATGGCCGTGCAATCATGTTGACGCTGCGGCTGCTGTTTGATCCACTACCAAAAAGGCTGCGGCCTTCCCGGTTGTTGGTTGAAACGGAACCGGCAGCGACCGTCTGATTTCCAAGCAGCTTGCTGAAGGTAACGGCGGTATCGGACATGGGAGAAAAGCCACCGAAAATAACGGTCTGGCAGCAGTCTCGAATAATAGTTTCGCCGTCTGCACCGTAGGTCTGTCTGAGCTGTGCCGGTGACTGGATGCAGGGCACGATAATAATGTTACGGGATCGCGAAGCGCCGAACATGCCGAGAATGTTGCCCATATAAGGAAAAATGCCGAATTCATCGGCGAAGATATAAAGGCGGCGTGTAAGCTTATTTTCTTTTGTGCGTTCATCTGCATAGACGATGGCTTCATTTATGATCTGGCTAAGAAAAAGGGAGACCAATACGTGTTTTGTGGCGTCTTCTTCCGGGAATGTGATGAATACGGCAACTTTTTTCTGGTAGATGTCTGCGACTGTGATTTTGGAATTCTTGCAGAGAATGTTTTCTGACTCTGAGTCGATGAAGGCAAGCAGGCGGGACATGGAGGTTGTGATAACAGATAAATACTGCATACCCTCGCTGCCCGGTACGGAGCCTGCAAACCAACGGATTTTATCATCTTCAGGTAGAAGACTGAGAATTTCATTCAGCTTTGTTTGCTTGACTTTTCTTTGGCTATCGGTCTCATCATTTGCGGATTTAACGGTTTGGACGAATTCGAGAAGTATTTTAAATACGGAAACGATATGACGTTCTTCCGGCTTGCAGTATTGCGCAACAAGCAGGATTATGGAGGTGATCAAGCCTTCAGAGGAATCGTAGAAATACGAGTTCTGACCGCCGCCGTCAAAGCCCTTTGTGTGGACAATAGAGTTTGCAAGAGCTTTTGCGTAGCGCTCGGCGCGGCTGTGGTAGTCTACACGTTTAGGGTCATCGCGCCACATATCTATGTAGAGATTGATGAGCTGCATGTAATTATAGCTGTCGCTTTTCATCGGTGTGCGGAAGTTGATATTCAAACAGGTATAGCCGTATTGTTCGCAGAGCTTGCCGTATAAACGGAGCAGGTCACCTTTGCTATCCGTTGAGATAAAGGAAGTACCGCAAGCGAGCGCGTATTCGATATTCGGAATCATAAAGGTGGTGGTTTTACCGCCGCCGGTTCCGGCAACCATGAGAGTGTGGCTGTCTGAAGGATCGATGGTTGCGAGAATTTGTTTTTTGTTCTGTTTCAAATTAACGACGATGCCTGCGGTAGTCGGGCGGCTTTCTTTGTTGTATCTCCACGCTTCCGGCTCGTAAGGAACTTGGATAGTCGAACTCTGTATCTCCTCTTGTGTTGCCCAACGGGCAGTGCCATACTGGCCGTCGCCGACGGTTTTACGCTTAATAGAGTCCAAATTGTAGCGCTTTTGTGACTCGGATAAAAAGATCAAAGCGACCAAAGCAATACCGACGATGGATAAAAATATAATTTGCTGTGGGGTCATAGAAACTCTCCTTTCTGAATTTTGTCTCTCAAGACGTCGTTCCAGTCCTTCTTGCACGGGCACAGAATAGAGGTTATGTATTTGCCGGAAAACTGCCGCATGAAGCGTTTGGCGGCTTCTTGCCCTCGATTTTCGGGCTTATTTATATCGTTATCAAAGCAGAAAGCGATACGTTGAATAGATTTGTGCTCCTTGAGAAATCGGCGTAAAGGATCTTCTGAAAGCCCGCCAAGCGATAAGTAGCTTGCTCTGTGCCACGGTTTATGCCGATGCAGTGTTAGAAAGCTCATCAAGTCGATAGGTGCTTCAAATACATACAGCACCGTGGCGTTATCATTGGCGTATGAAAAGCCGCAGTTGAATTCGCCGCCGGTCACAAAGCTACGGTAACGCTGCGCGGAATTCGTGCCGCGCTTATGAGCTGATTTTACGCGGCCGAAGCAGTCATAGCATACAAATACGATATTGCCTTGTTTATCTTGATAAATTAAATGCTCATCAATGAAAGTATTAACAATCTCGTGTGCGATGCTGCGTGTATGCGTGAGATACGCATACAGACGACGGTTATCCGGTGCAGCTGGCGGCAGGCAGAAAGCAACGGGGATCATGTCTGTGGGTTTTGATTCTCGTTTGGTGGGAGGAGGGGCAGCGAGATCAAAAGTGATCTGTCGGTTGCCGATGAGCTCAAGCACAGCGTGCGGGAAGCTTTTGTGAAAGAAGTTTTGCACAAAAGCTACGGCAGCGCCGTGCTTGCCGGTGCTGTTTTGATACCATTTATAGCCGTGGATCACGCAGCTATCGTGCTTTTCCCAGATGTAATGATTTCCTTCTTTTTGCACCTTTTCACCGCGTTCGCGCAGATATTCTACAATGTCTGTGTGCTGTGCAAGCGCGATCTGATCTTGTGTCAGAGGAATATATTCACTGTGGTTGCGCATCTGAATTCCTCTTTTTACTTTCTACGACGGTAATTTCTATGCCCTTACGACGGAATTTTTGGAGAAAGGACTTTGTTTGCTGTTTTGTCAAGGATAAATCTGTGCGCATTTGTCTGGATGAAATAGAGTAGTTATGGTCGACAATATACTGATATACGGCTTCTTCAGTATTTTTGTTCAGCGGCAATTTTATGATGTCGCTCGCTTGGATAATGGAAATCTGCATACCGTTTTTACGGAATTTATGAATCATATTGTTGAGCTGTTCTCTGGATACATTAAGATCCCGACAAGCCTTTGCGATAGAAATTTCACAGTTATGTTCTTCTATGTACTGTCGTGCTTCTCGGTAAATCTGCCTCTCGACCGATTTTCGGATGACACGGACATTCATGCCTTTTTTTCGCAGTAGGCCGATTAAGCTATAAACTTGACTCGGTGTTACGGCAAGCTCGTCACAAGCTTGTTTGACAGTGATTTTGTAATTGTTTTCGAGAACATAATTGTATATAGCTCGTGAACTATTAGATTTAAAGTTGATTTTGTTGCTTTTTTTCTTCATAGGGATCCCTTAAAGATATTACTGGAAAATTTGTTCGTAGTCTTCTTTTTGACCGAGCGCTCGTTTAAGCCTACGCTGCATACGTCTCTGCTTTCGGTCGGTAGTGGCAGTGGCAGACTGTTGATCTCGCAGCGTTTGGCGGCACAAAGCGTTGCCTATCGTATTGAGTAGGCGAGCAGCAAAGCTGAGGTTCTGTTGCTGCTGTTGCTTTTCGGCGTATTCTGCTGCACGTTGCTCTTGACGGATACGCTGCATCTCCATGACTTCTAAGCGTTGCTGTGCATAAATGCTGCCGCGTTCAGCCGCGACCGTATACCAGTGCACGGCGGTTTCATGGTCTGCATCGCATCCGAGTCCGTAGCGATACATAGTTGCGAGGCGCACGGCTTGTTGTGCTGTTGCCGATGTAGGACGATGTTCTTCAGCATATAGCATACCGACGCGTGCTGCCGCATAGTGTGCGTAAATCTCCGTTGCATCTCCGTCGATACGCTGCATGAGTTGACCGAGCTTGTATTCGGTTTCCGGTGTTTTCAGTGCGGCCTTGTAGTGGTCTATTGCAAGTGAAAGATCTTCGGGCACGCCAAGACCGTATTCATACATGCGTGCAAGGCGCAAGTGAATATGGTTTTCGGGATGATCGTCTTTTAGCCAGATTTCAGCGGCAGTTTTGTAGAGCTTTTGCATATCGGTTAAAGGCAGCTGCTCGTTATTCTGCATCTGCGCTATGGCGTAAGAGGATTCGGCAGTTAAATAATCATTTGCGTTTAAGCACTTACGGTAAAGTGTTTCGGCGGTTTCAACATTCGGCGTAAAGCCTTGCCCGTGTTCAATCATTTTTGCGAGTGCAAATTGGCAATAGGGGTTTTCAGTATTGGCCATATACCAACCGGCGGCACGTTCATAATCCGGTTTGTCGGCAGGGGAGAGCTTACCGTGGAAATACAAATTGCCGAGATAATAGGCGGCGTGCTTATACCCACTTCTATAAGCAAACTCAAAATAAGCTGCTGCTTTATGCGGATCAGTCGCGACTTGCAGTGCGGGAAGATCTTCCGACTCTATGCCGTCTATGTTTGCGATTTCAATGCCGGTTGTGTAAATACGGCCGAGGAAATAAGCGGCTCTGCTAATGGCGCGCTGCTGCTTCTTTTCTTCAGCTTCCAGTGGCCCAAAATCGGCAATGGCATCTGCATAGGTGTTGCCAGCCGAGATTGCTTGAAGCTGCATGGCGTTGACGCTATCTAACAGGGTATCTTCAAACCCGAGTTTGGCTTTTAGCAAATAATAGTTACCGAGTTCAACGTCTTGATCTTCGCCCTTTTTCAAATAATACTGCGCTAACTGATAGGCGGCTTCGGTGTGACCGAGCTGCTCCGCAAGGTTGTACCACAGGATAGCGTCTTGCGGACATTTTTTATCGTAACGCAGGTACTGGGCATACCGGTATTTTTCTTCGGCTGTTCCGTCATACGGCGGCGAAGAACTTTGAACTTTCATGTTATCCCTCCAACTGCGTATGTCATTGGTTTTCCATGTCGCTTTGAACGGTTCATTCATTTGTGCATTTTCAGGCTCATCCAACGCATCAGAATAAGAAAAACCGGAAGTACTTCCGGTTTTTGCAGATGAATTTTCAGTTTTGGGAGTCAATGGGGGTGAAGGTTCGAACTGCAAGGCATACTGTACGACGAGATTTTTCAAAGGATACAAGTTGCTGCGCGTGGTCGCGGCAGATAAGGGCTTAGGCTCGTCCGGCGTCTTATAATAAGCTTCGAGCTGCTGTTGATACTTGTTGTACTCTGTAAGCAGCTCTTTAATTTCCGGAACTTCACTGATCTCATCGAGCAGTTTATCTACCATAGCTTTAGTGTCTTTTGGCAGATATTTATACACATGCCGACCGGATGCACTTTCAATGGATTTGCGTAACGCTGCAAGCTTTTCCGGCAAGAGTAGATCGGTAACGGCAGCATTGCTGTTATGCTCGAGCTGTGTGAACAAGGTCTCCAATCGGTCTTCAAGCTGTTGACGTGCTTCTTCACGTGGGGCAAAAATCTGATGGCGTTCTTCAGCGAAAATCTCCGAAACGAATTCAGATTTCAGCTGCTCGATGGCATCTTCGGAAAGGTATATGCGGGATTTTTGTTCAGTGCTGTACGCAATAAAGTGTGCGTGCGGGTGATGCTTTGTGTTGTGCACGGCAGCAACCCAGTGCAGCTTAGAGGTCGGCACACGCAGCGCTTGGGCGATTTTGTCCGCCTTAATGGCGAACAACTGAGACCAGGCATCCTGTCGGTCATACCCGAGGCGGTCTGCATCTTCGCGCCGTAAAGAGAAGACCATGCTGTAAATATTGCCGGTATGTGCGGCAATAGCCTCCTTTTCGGCAGCGAGGTCAGCTGCACCGTTTACGGTAAAGAGTCCGTGCACTTTGCCTTCGTTATGGACGACGCCCGGACGCTCTGCAATGTAGTTGAGCATGATTTCAAGCGTTTCGGGGTCGGCAGCATTAGCGAGACCGACTTCGAGTGCATGAGAGAGTACTTCGCTTGCGTTTTCACGCGTAGGGGAAGCCTTGTAGTCGCTGTATTCCGGTGTTTGACGGATGGCCGGTACTTTGTTTACAAACTCCTGTATGCGTTCTCGCTGAGCACGTGTGGCCGGGGCCGAGGGCTTAACGTCACCTTCTGCTGTCATGCCGTAGACATATTGTGCGGCACGTGAGATCAGAGCGCTGGCGTTTGCGGCGCTGCGGTCTTCGTCGTAGGCTTTGAATTCGCGCGAAAGCTCAAGGTCAGGGGATACCTCAAGAAATTGATTTATAGCTTCGCGCTGTGCTTCTGTGGCACTCACTTCCTTATAATGCTCATCGTAGTTATAAATGACGGATTCACGCGTCGCAATATAGTTCACCAGTCCGGCTGCGGCTTCGGCGACAAAGGCGTACTTTGTGGCTTTTTCACCGGTCTGGGCAATATGAAAGTATCTTGCGTTTAGAATAAGACGTGCTCCGTCCATAGGCATTCATCTCCTTGTATAGAAATAAAAAGAGCAGTCAGATGACTGCTCGATTTTACCGAGATTTCAATATAAAAAGCGGAAGTACTTCCGCTTTTTAGCGTCCACCGGCGTTACCGAACAGTGCAGATTTGTGCTCCGGGGCGCGGACGGAGAGATGATAGCGCTCCGCACCGCATTTATAGAGGCAATGTCCTCGGTTCGGTGTCTGGATGATCTCATATTCCCACGGCTGCACGTTTATTGTGCGCTGAAACTCCGAAATATCGCAGTTTGCACCGGGGTGAAACAGAAAGCTGTGGGTCGGAATAGACATGAGCGGTTTTGTGTATGTGATAACGCTCGGGTTCAGAAGATCTTCCACGTTTTGCGAACCGATGCAAACGCCGGATTCCTTCTTTCTGCCACGCTTCATGAAGCTGTTGATGTAGGTGATTGCCAGACGGTTTTTCACGAACTCGTGAAGCTCATCGACAAAGAGGTCGCAGCTGCCTTCGGTCAGGAATTTGTGGCTCATATAGGAGAAGATATTCAGGAACATAGCGTTCTTCAGATTGTCGTTTGTGGTGAGTGCATCTTTGACGCAGAAATCGATAAAGTTTGAATTCGGTATGTTGGTGTGCCCGTTAAAGTATCGAGACATAGCGCCGATGCAAATACCGCGCAGGCCGAGACCGACGGATTTGAGCATTTCGAGGCTGTACATAACGGGATGACCGGCTTTAGCGGCAAGTGCGGCTTCTTCATCATAGCTTTCGAGCTTTTCTTCGATGACGCGGTAGAGGTCGCTCAAAATCGGGTAATCCTCAGAGGTCAGCTTTGTGAAGTCCGTGCGGGGTGTGATGCCGCGACGTTTATAGGTTTCCTCTAACATGATCTCGATGATGTCGAGCTGCGCACTGGAAAAGTCCTGATAAACGGAAAAGAAGTCCCGCAGATAGGCGATGTGCTGTGAAAGGCGATTTTGCTTTTTAAAGGCTTCCGGAGAGTCATCAAATTCATTGATTTCCTGCGTCGGGTCAATCCATGTTTTCGGCTCGAGCACGTTGATGTAGTATTTGCTGTCCATCATATCCAGATACGTACCGCCGAGATTTTTAACCAACTCTCCATATTCGTTGTCCGGGTCGAGGATATATACTTTTTTGCCCGCCATGATGACGTTTGTGATGATGAGCTTCATCAAGTAAGATTTGCCCTCGCCGGAGTTGCCGAGGATTAGGATATGTCCGTTGGTTTTGTCTTCGGCGCGCCGGTCAAAATCTACAATGATGTTGCTGCCGTTCTGGTCACGGCCGATGTAAAATCCGTTTTTGTCATTCTTGCCGGAGTAGGAGAAAGGAAACAGGTTTGCAACGCTGCTTGCTGGGAAAACACGCTCAAATTCTGTGCCGAAAGCGTTTTTGCCGTTGGGCTTAACGCTTTCAAAGCCTTGAAGCTGCCGTAGGTATAGCTTATCCACTAAGATTTTATGGTGCGTTAGGATGCTTTGCGTTTCGATCTGCTTCGATTGTAAATGCTCGAGGCTGTCTGCAATCAGTTCGATGAAAACGGCGCAGTACACAAAAGTTTCTTTTGTACGCTGTGTTTCGCGGATCATGCGGGAAAGCGTAGTAAGCTGCTCATCGGCTTCAATCTGTTCATGCAACTTGTAGGATGAGCGTTTTTGCATATTTGTGCGGTTTTGGGCACGGTGAAAGATCTCATCGCGCTCTACGGTCGGCATATGACGTGTGTAGATATGCAGCGTTATACCGTCAGATTCACCGAGCTCGCGCAGCAAAGCAATTTCCGGTGAATCTTTTTCAACGGTTTCTGCGTATGAACGGATCGCCCAAACGCAGCGATACGTATTGCCGAGAATGTAATACCCCGGCGAACGTCTGAAGGAGACTACAGAGGGCGCGATTAAATCTTTGTAGGATTTGACTTTGCCTGCTTCAATTTCCTCCGGTGTAGGCATTTCAGCCTTTTTCTTAAACAGTGGCATTGTTGACCTCCATATATTGCATTCCGTCAAAATCGGGAACATGCTCTGTGTAAATGTCTCCAACGTAGTAAATAGCAAGCAGACGCTTGAAGCTGTCTTTTGTTGCGATGCGAGCGTGAAACTGGTGTTCGCGGATGAGATTAAGGGTTTGCATAATGCTGCGCCGAGCGTCATCCAGACGATCTGCACGGTGACGCAGGATCATTGCAAACTCGCGGCTTGTGCTCATCGCGATGTTGATTTCATCCAGATAAGCGATTTCTTGCAAGCAGAGCTGCTTTACCATGGGGGATTCGGTGGTTTCTGCGAGATGTCGGTAGTAACGCTTGTTATCCTCGTAATTTTGCGCCGAGGACATGCACAGCATTTGCAGCTCGGCAACATCTGAAAGAATATTTTGAAGGTTGCGGATTTTTGCAAGTACCTCACTGCGACCAAGAACAGAGATGTTGTCCGGCCGCAGCATGATGTAGGTGTATAGCATACCGTCTTCACCTTCAATGGCTACCGCACCGTTATCTCCGATTTGGAGGGGTACAAATTGCTTCAGATTCAGCAGTTGTTGCGTTGCCGATTCCTTTTTGTCGTTTTTCTTGTTTGATTTCATTTTTTGCTCCAATTTAATATTTAGGCTCGCCCCAGAAGTACTCGAGCTGGTCTAAAAACAGATAGTTGATATATCTCTGTATGACTTTAAGCAGTGATTGATTATCGGTTGTAAAAGTCAACACCATATACAGCAGGGTTATCAACAGCGGAACCCAGACAAAAGAGAAGAAAAAGATAAGGGTAGAGAGCACAAGCCCCACTGCGATGATAACAAGGTTTATACCCGTCCAACCGAAAAACAATGCCTTTTCACTGAGATTTTCCGGGTAGAAAAAATAGTTTTGATCGTCGTTCATATGTTTTCTCCTTATACGAATTGCTTGACCAACGACACCACGGAGGAGACGTTGTGTGCAGCGTTGCCGAGTGAGACCCTTGCGGAAGTATCGAGACCGAACATTTGCGCAATGCGCGGTACTTCGGCAGCAACAAGCAGCAGGCCGAGCGAAAAATACAGGCTTGAGGAGGCTGCATCCTGCATCATGATAATGGCGAGCAGATAGAGCAGGTTTTGCACAAAAGCAGTAAAGCACAAAGCTGCAACCTGTTTGCACCAACTTCCGAAGCCGTCGGTATATCCGCGTGCAAGCGCAAGCATGTGCATTGATCCTACACAAATTTGCACGAGAAGGATACCGCCGCGTTTGAGATTGGAAAAGAAAATCTTGAAGATTGCCCACACCAGAATGATAAGCTGAATAAGCGCCCACCAGTCGGCATTTGAGGAAAGTGCGGCATCGGCGGGATCGGTGGCTTGGAAGCCGTCTGTAAGCTTTTTGAGGAATTCCCAAATTCCGTTTGCGATTTTAACCGGTGGCAGTGTGCCATAAACAGATTTAAACATACTTTGCACAGCGCCTTTGACCAAATCGGTTATGCTGACGGTTGCGCCGTCCATTGATCCGACGACCACGCTGCGCACCGTGCCGTAAATATCCATGCTTGTTTGAAACAGCAATATAGGAATACTCGAAAAGGTGAGCAGGGCGACTAAAAGTCGCAGCATGTTCATGCCGGTTCCGGTAAAGCTGCCGCCTCCACCGGTCTGATAGGAAACGGCAAAGTCCATTATAGCAATGGCTGCGCCGGTCAATCCCAGCCCCCAAGCAAACAGGGTAAAAAAATTCACAATAGCTTGTATGAATTCGTTGCTGAAGAAGTTGATGGATAGTCCGTTTACATCATCGAGCATAGTGAGGGCAACAGAGGTGAGCTGATAGTACACATAGTGATAAACTTCCTCGAGCGATGAGCTTGCAAACATAGGTCATCACCACCCAATGACGCTCCACATCCACGAGGGCGCGGAAACAACAACCACAAGGCAAATAAACAGAACGAGCAGTACGTTCCATTGAATTTCTCCGCCGTTATGACGATAGTCTCTCCACACGAAAACGCCTTTCACGACGAACGCGATGATGAGCACGCCGGAGATAATATACATGATAATATTTCCAATAGCTTTCATTTCCGGCTTAACATTGTTGTTAAAAGCACTTTCGAGTGCACCGGAGATCGTGGCGACGGTGGATGCCGGTAAATGTGAAATAGCGAGAAAATAGAGCTGATTTAAGATGTTCATAAAGTTACCTCTTTTCTTAATTTACGTTGACGGTGCAGCTTGCAGATTGACCGGTGCTGCGGCTATACACGGTGACGGTGGCCGAGCCTGTGCTTACGGCCGTGATGGTGACGCCGGAAGTATCGGAACCTGAGAGAGAGACAACAGCGGAGTTGCTGCACACCCACTGCGCACCCATGCTGTAAAAATCACTAGGTGCTGCGGCAATGTTGATGCGCCAGCTGTCTCCGGGCAAAATATCGATGCTGTATGTATCAAGCGAGATGTTTTGCACCTCCGGGACGGGAGTGGGTTCCGGCGTTGCCTCAATGACCTGCGGCCGAGGCGTAGGCGTGACCTTTGGCGTTGGTTTTGGCGTTGTTTTGGGTTCTTCAGCAGTGTTTTGATTGCCTGCTTGCGAACCTGATGGCCGACTTTCAGTCGAAAAACCGGAAGTACTTCCGGTTTTTGACGATTCTGCCGGTGCAGAAGTAGGTGTCGACGTCGGCGTTGGAGCCGAAGTAGGTGTTGGCGATGGGGTAGGAGATGGTGTTGGCGTCGGCACTTCCTCACGCAAGACGATTGTAACGGGATCAGCTGACGGTTCATTGGAAGAAGCTTCTTGTCCTTCATTTTTAAATAGAGCTGATACCGGCGAACGCCCGGTGCGATTGACATCGACGACCTGCCATACAATACCACCGGCGACCAACACGATAAGCAGTGTGCCGATCACGGCGAGTTTTTTTCTTTTTTGCATTTGCTCATCCTTTCTTTTGAATTTACAGGTTGCCCCGCCGGGGTTGCGACCGGTCTACCTGCATTAAAAAAACCTGCTATCCGGGAGATTGAAGTGAGATAGTAGGCTTTTTCGCTCTGCATGGGCTTCTTAAATATATATTGATTTATAAACTCGAGTGCGCTACAATATCTATGATAATTCTTCAAAATACTATGATTGTAGGGGTCGAGGTAAAACATGAAAAATCAAATTAAAAACGACTTAAACAACATTAAAAATTCAGGACAAATCGTTATAAATACCGCTATTTCAAATGACAATGGTTCTCGACAATATCGCGCAAGCGATGTAATTGAAAAAGGGAAGTCTACTAACTTTATGAAACGTGAGGAAATTTTTGCTGTTTTGGGAGCAGTAGCTTCTGGTGTCACTATTGTGGATTTTCTTTTTAACCGATTAGGTGAAAACGCAGTTTTAAAACTTGGGAAAATACTATATGAGGCTTTTATTGAGCACAATACAGCTCCCTACTACTTCTTAATCGCAGAACTGATAGCTATAATTTGTTTTGGAGCTGTAAGTTTTTCAGCTTTTCGAAACGTAATTACGTTACATAAAGCACGGCATCTAGGCGCATGTATTTACAATAGAGATCGAAAAAAATCCTATAAAATAAAGGCATTACCATGCCCGCATTGCAAAACAACTTTTCGAACTCCACTAAAAATCAAAGACGGCAAAAACTTTGGCATGGAATTTACTTGCCCTCATTGTTCGTTTAGAGCTACTATACCTGTTGCGGATATACTCAATCGCATTGATGAAAATTATGAACCAAAAAAGTGATAAAGAATTCCCGTCGCGACTACCATTCCTATTATAAGGAAACTCACATAAAACCCGACATCCTTTTTCGCTGTTACGGCTTTATCAAGTAGGAAAATTAAAAATACAATTACCGAAACCATTGTCAGTATTGCACCGAGTTTAACATCAAAGTAAAACATAGAAAGCAGAGCATATAGCATAATGCTTGGGTAAATATCCATACAGGATAGCTCAAAAGCTACCATCCAAAGAGGTGTATCGCTATCATGCCCTATCACCTGTGATACAATTTTATACTCTCGAAATAAATAGCAAATAAATCGACCAATTATAAAAGTCAGATGAAAAAATGGCAGTAAAACCAGTAGCCATGCAACTACGTTCCCGCAGTGTGACGATATAAATTCAAAAAACTCTTTTGATACCATGGGGTTTCTTCCTTTAAAACTAAATTAGCAGGCCCCGCCGGGGTTGCGACCGGTCTTCCTGCATTAAAAAAACCTGCTATCCGGGAGACTGAAGTGAGATAGTAGGTTTTTTCGCTCTGCATGGGTAAAATTGAATTGAAGACAAATTAAATCTGGTATAGGGCACTTGGGGTGATTGTGTATTCTATGTGCATCGTTGTTTGAATTTATTTTAGTAATTCCCGAATCATTAAAATGAAAGTTATGAGTGTTCCGAGCGCGCAGATTATAGCTCCTAATAAGTAGATGAAAATACTGTTGCTGGTTGAAGTGTGAGTGAAGATTTTATAGATGTTGAATATGAGGCAAGATAGGTTTATAATAAATAGGCCAATATGGAACAGCTTTGCGTATATAAATAATTTGTGCATAATAGAGTTCCTTTCTGATAAGAATTGCGAATAAAAAGGAACAGCAAAATAAAGAAAATACAAAAAAGTAAATATTAAATTTGCATTGCACATAGAGCGCTCGGGATAATCCGGGCGCTCTTGCTTTTTGCAATGCTATTTAAAACTTATCTGCTCTTTTTGCGGCGAACCAGAAGTACGGTAGTCAAACCTAAAGCAGAACCGGCAAAAGCAATGTAGGGAAGAACACTGCGGCTGCTGCCGGTCTTCGGGCGGTTAGGAACAGGGCTATTAGGGAAGTCCTTGCCCGGGATTGTTTCAAACGTCACGGTCTGGCCGTCTTCTGTGATAGAGAACGGGTAGTAGATCGTATCGCGCACGAAGTTTGCCGGAGCCTGTGCTTCGTAAATCAGGTATTTTCCGTAAACAAGGTCGGAGAGGGAATAGAAGCCGGTTTCTATTTCATCCATACGGCCGATGAGCGTATCCACACCCTCTGTGTAGCGGCCATCACCGTCTGCATCGCGGTAGATTTCAAACACTGCACCGGAAAGCTTGTGCTGCGGGTTGGTAGCATCCACCTTTGTGGTGGTGACAGTGCCTTTGATCGGCTTGTTCGGGAAATCTTTGCCGGGAACAGTCTCAAAGTTTACGATTTGCCCGTCTTCTTTAATCTCAAACGGGTAGTAGATGTTGTCCTGTACGAAGCCCTCAGGAGCCTTGTCCTCGTGTAGGAAGAATTTTCCGTAAGGGAGGGAATCCAGCGTATAAACGCCGGTGTCGCCTTCCTGAAGCGTGCCAACGAGCTTATCGGTCTTAGCATTGAAGATGCCGTCACCGTCTGCATCGGAGTAAACGCCGAACGTCGCGCCGGAGATTTTATCTGTCGGGTCGTCTGCGTTTACCTTGGTGGTCATAATGGAGCCATGCAGCGGCAGAATCTTCACCGTCTGACCCTCATCTTCGATGTCTGCATGTACTGCAATTTCAATACCGTCGCGATAAAGCGTTTCAAAAACTACGACCTCAGTTTCGGCTGTCAGCTCACGCGCGTCGAAAGTAAACGTCATCTCAACTTCGCCGGTGGTAGCTTTTGGCGTAAAGGTAGCTTCTGCCGTGATTTCTTTACCATCGATGAGCAGTTTATCGTTCGTGGCTTTGTTCATCAGCACACCGGTGAGCTTATATTCTTTACCCGGCGTCAAATCTTTATAGCTCACAACATCGGTAATCGTGATCTTATCCGCTGTAATTTCCTTTTTGCTGTCTGCTGTTGCCTTTGTTCCGATTTCGGGATTCTTAATCTTTACGGTCTGCCCTTCGTCGTTGATGTCCGCATGGGTAGCAAGCAGCGCGTTTTCACGGTACAAATCCTCGAAAACAACGATTCCTTTACCATGCAGACCGGTTGCGTCAAAGATAAAGGTAACGTCTACGCTGCCGGATGCTTCCGTTGCAACGAAAGTAGCTTCGGCTGTGACTTTCTCGCCGTTGATGAGCAGTTCTTTGCCGTTAGACTTGTCCATGAGAACGCCGGTTACACGATATTCTTTGCCGGGGGTAAGGTCTTTGTAGCTTACGGTATCGGTCAGTGTAACTTTATCCAGCGGATCGATTTCCTTCTCGCCCTCAAAGCTCGCTGTTGTGCCGATTTCAGGATTCTTAACCTTAATCGTCTGCCCTTCATCGTTGATGTCCGCATGGGTAGCAAGCAGCACGTTCTCACGGTACAAATCCTCGAACACGACGATCTCCTTGCCATGCAGACCGGTTGCATCGAAGATAAACGTAACGTCTACGCTGCCGTTTTTGGTTTCCGGCACAAATACGGTTTCAGCTGTAATTTCTTTGCCGTCAACAAGCAGTTTCTCACCGGTTTCTTTATCCATGAGAACGCCGGTCGCACGGTACTCTTTACCGGGAACAAGACCGGTGTACGATACCGTATCGGTCAGCGTAACTTTATCGAGCGGATCGACTTCTTTTTCTCCCTCAACGGTGGCCTTCGTGCCGATTTCAATCGGCACATTATGAAAGCATACAGAAGCAATTTCGCCTTCGCTGAGTTCTACGATCTGCGGATCGGGGAGAGCATAGCCAAAGGTTTCCTTTGTATCGAGTTCTTCCACGCGGTACTGATACTTGGTTTTGCCTTCGTTATCTTCGAAGATCGGGAGGGTTTCGGTCAGAATCAGGCCGCTGGCATCCGTCGTGTATACCTTGCTGTAGTTGTCTGCAAGGCGCGTTACGCGGAACTGAATGCCCTCAACCTTACCATCGTCGGAAGTCTTGATGATCTTCAGCTGGCCGTTCTTGAGTTCATTTAGAAGCTCGTAACTGTAAGTCTGGTTGTTTGCTGAAATCATGACCTCAAAATCATCGACAAATTCGCGGCCAGCACCACCCTTGGTCTGGTGGACGATGTACGTGCCATACGGCATGTTTTTTGTTACGGCATAGCCGCTGGCCGATGTTATGATCGTATCGCGTTCAGAAGCTTTAGCCTTGTCATAGCTGCCTGCGGATTTCAAGTAGACCTGAAATTCTGCGGCAGCCTCATCTTTCGGCATACCTTCTAGAGTTTCGTACTGCTTGTGTATCTGGATTTTGCCTTTGATGGCTTGCTCTTTAACGCCGATTGGAATCTGGTTATGCTCCAGCGTATACTTGTCCGGTTCAGCGCCGACCGGGTATTTCGTAGTATCCAAGAGGTATCCGCTGGACGGCGAAATCTCCTGAATATACCAGTTATCCCCGCATACGTACTCTTTCGTCGTGAACTGGCCGCTGGCGTTTGTGGTGTACTGGTCAATGAGATCGCTGCCATGATACACGCCGTACACTGCACCGGCAAGGGAGGCACCGCCCTGTGCGGCTCCGGTTTCCGCGTCCACCTTTGTGATGGTTGCTTTCCACTTTTTGAGCACGTTCGTGAAGCTTACCGTTGCTGTTTCGTTGGCTTTAACCGTGACCGTCTGAGACTTTGGCTGCACGTACTGATCGGGCACATCAAGCTCGGTCACCGTGTAGCTGCCGGCCTTCAGGTTTGGAACAATGATTGTGCCGTCTGTACCAGTCTGCACAGTTGTGTCCACGCCATTACCTGTCACACGGAACCGCACACCGGAAACCTTGCCGTCCTCTGAGGTCTTGACGATCTTCATAGAGCCGTCCAGCTCAACTTTAACATTTATGGTTATGTAGGCCGGATCACGGCTGGCAAAACCGCAGGTTGTAACGTCCTGACTGACGGCGTGCTCATAATAGTAACCGGGTTCGTCTCTGTAATAATTAAGGTCAACATTATAGCCAAATCGAATTACTCCAGATTCGTTTGGAGTACCTGTCGCCTTTAATGTAACTGTACTGCCACTTTTTATGACGGTTACACCGCTCGTATTTGCAGCAGGCGTATCTTTATAGGCAGCTAATGCCCCTGTTGTGTCAGTGAGTGTCTTTGTTTCACCGAGTTTCAGTGTCACGGTTTGACCCGCGATACTTGGCGTCGTATAGAACTCGTCTACTTTCGCGAGAACAGCTTTTTTAAAGGCGTTGTAAGTAGACTGTGAGGCGATGTTCGCCATACCGCCTACCGAACTCTGAATCGATACGCTCGAAGCGCCCACAAAATCGCCGCCGAAGCTGTTGATCGTCTCCCAAATCAGGAGCTGGCAGTAGAATTCAGCCAAGTATTCAGCGGACACTTCGATGGTATCCCAATTGTAGTTTACAGCACTGCACCCTTTGATATTGGCAATGTTTTTATAACGTCCCCAATAGTCGATGAGCGTAAGTTTGTTAAGTTGCTCTTGAGTCAATTCTCGGGATGTATAGCCGCCGTTGTCTCCCAAACCGAGGGCAATGCCATGCTCTACACAATAAGCGACTTTTCCGTTAATGCGTTTTCCGCCCCATCCGTTTGTCGTTCCCTCAATATTTGTCGTATACCCGATGTTCATCAGGTAAGTGGAACGTGGCTCGGATACCGTGACGTTCGCCGCGTAAAATACAGGCCGATTCAGCCCGGCTTCTGCTTCGATCTCTGCGAGAGGCTTGTCAATGGCTTCACGGCCATCTAACGTACGCAGCTGCCCATCTTCTGCGATGTAGCCACCATACTTTTCAAGCAGTTCCTCAAATTTTTTCTGCGGATCCTCCGGGTTCCCTCCGGTTATGAACGGACGAGGATCAACCGTCTGTCCGCTCTGCCGCACTTCAAAGTGCAGGTGTGCGCCATCTGCATTACCGGTATTGCCGACATATCCAATTGTTTCCCCGGCACTAACGGAGTCACCAGAGGATACGAGAACCTTGGAGAGATGCGCATATAGAGTTGTTCTCTCGTCGGCGTGGGTAATCTGCACCATGTTCCCGTAGGACTGATCGCCTGTGGTTGTACTACCATCCCACGTCTGTACGTGGCTTACGGTGCCATCCGCAGCTGCGATTACTGCAACACCTTGTTCTGCACTGATGTCTATTCCGGTGTGTTTTGTTGCGTCATATCCTTGCGACACCGTGCCATATCCGGGGACCGGCCACAGAAAATCACCGTTTCGGTCGGTTTCTGCCACCTGATATCCAGGAACTTGTTTCGGCTTTGGAGACGGTGTTGCTTCCGGTTCCGGAGTTGGTGTTGCTTCCGGTTCCGGAGTCGGCGTTGCTTCCGGTTCCGGAGTTGGCGTTACCTCCGGTTCCAGAGTCGGCGTTACCTCCGGTTCCGGAGTCGGCGTTACCTCCGGTTCCGGAGTCGACGTTACCTCCGGTTCCGGAGTCGGCGTTACTTCCAGCTCTGGCGTAGATGTTACCGTTAGAGTAGATGAGCTACTATCACTTAGCGTAACTTCGTCTGCAAGAGCTGTGATCGGAAGAGTTGTGAGGATCATCATTACCGATAGAATCCATGCGATCGGCTTCCTCAATCTTTTCATTCTCTCTCAAATCCTTTCCTAGAAATATTTATGTAAAAGGTAGCATAACGTTTGTATGCGACCTGAATTCCACCAAAAAAAGAGAATTGATATAATCAATTCTCTAATTCCAGTTCTATTTTTTGCGCAGAGTTAGGCTCTGTTGACAGCTCCTTAATATCTGCTATAAAAAGAAATAAGCCGCCCCTACTACGGATACGGCTTATTTCTTAGCTAAAACCGAGGGTTGCCGTCTATCAGCAAACCTTACTCACTCATTATGTGGAAGTCCGTAGATTTTTTCAATTCGCGGACTTTTTGTATCAGTACCATTCAACGGTGTATTTCGTACTCCCGTCAGAATAATACACGTCTAAGATATAATAACCATTAACATAACTTCCATCCGGCAAAGTTTTTAAACCTGCAACAGACTCCGCATATACAGCAGCATCGTAAGAGCTATCGAAAAGCCCATCGCTAATATATCCACCTATGATGTAAGGCTCTTCGGGAGTTGGCTCGGGCGTCGGTGCTGGAGTCGGTTCAGGCGTTGGCATGGGTGTCGGAGCCGGTGTAGGCTTTGCTGTAGGAGCAGCCGTGGGCTTGGCCGTCGGAGCGGTTGTGGGTTTCGTGGCAGGTTTAGTCGTTGCAGTCGGCTTAGAGGTAGGTTTTGCTGTCGGTGCCGCCGTGGGTTTAGTTGTCGACGCAGTTGTCGGTTTTGCTGTGGCAGAAGGCTTCGCAGTCGCGCTGCTGCCGGAAGACGGTTTGCTCACAGTATTGTTGCCAGAGCTGGGCTTCGTTGTCGCCGACGGTTTTGCGGTTGCACTCGGCTTCGATACTGTGCTGCCGGTAGAACTTGAAGACGACGGCTTACTCGTTGTGCTGTTCTCCGTTTTAGACGAGGCAGACGAGTTGCTTCCCTTCGAGCTCTCAGTTTTGCTGCTTTCCGTTTTTGCGCCCGGCGTCGCCGTAGGCTTTGCACTCGCGGTGCTCGAGCTTGCAGCTGGTTTGCTGCTCGCATCGTTCTTTTCCGATACCGTGCTGCTTACCGCACTGGATGTGGAGCTCTCCGTTACAACGCTTTCGGTATTGCTGCCCGCACACGCCGCAAGCGATACCGTAAGCGCCGCCGCCATCAATATTGCTGTGATCTTTTTCTTCATAGTCGTTCACTCCTCATATAGAATATTATAATAGCTTTTTAATTTGATTTCAATGAGAAAAGAAAAAACCGGAAGTACTTCCGGTTTTACAGCTTGATTTCAAATTCTTCTTCAATTTTTGGACTGTGGTGCTGTTCATGGTTCATGGTTAGCGCCAAACCTTCAAGACGTTCGATACGTTGGTCTAATGCGCTCGAAAGACAAACACAGCGTTCGGAGTCGAGGTAGGGGGACTCTGCGAAGATTTCGCACACACGGTTTCCAAAGCGCTGTAACGCTTCAAAGTTGACCCAATCGAAAGACGATACGAGTTTAAGTTGTTCCTCATGCGTCTCTTTGAACGGCTTTGAAGGCAAATCAGAGGCCAGCGGGCGGATGAGTTTGGTCGGTGTATTACACCAAAGAGATGTACCGGAGTCGTAGATCGGCGCAGAACCGATCCACTCTAAGGAGTTGGCGTTTCTAATTGCACCGAAGTTATTATAGTGACGGTCAGTATTGGCGAGTAAATAATCGATGACAATCATTTGATCTACGGCTTGCTGTGCATTAGAGATGCCGAAGGCGGCACAGCAGTTAAGGTAATGCTGATATGTCGTGAGGTGATTTGCTTTCTTTTGAGACTTCATGATGTAGTCAGCAGAGATAAGTTCTGTGTCCGCATCGATAAAGTCTTCGCAAACACTGTAAGGATAATCGCCCTGCATAATGATCCGATAGGGAACATGAGGGATGTTGAGCTTTTCCATCAGCTCAGAAGCAATAACTTCATTGTATGGCTCCTGTTGGGTCACGCCACTGCCGCCTTTAATGAGGCAGCGCTTGCCGTCGATGATCGTCCACTTTTTGCGTAGCCAACCATCGGAGGTGTTGTCCGGGGACATCAAATCGATTTTCGCACTGGAGCTGTGACCGCTAAAAAGAATGTCACCGATGTCACGGGAAAAATCATTTGTGAAAAAATTGATCTCAGCCCATTCCAACGAGGAACCTTTCTCCTTGATCCAATACTGATCCGAAAGGCTAAGTCCGTAGCTTTTATCGATAAGCTCTTGCGTGCTGCCGATACGCAGAATAGCGAGCGCTTGTTGGATGCCTTGACGGCTTGCCGGAATGGAACGCCCATACCACCATTTATTAAGTGCTTTGCGGTCGAGAATGTCGTTCTTGTACGCAATGCCGATTGGAATGTGCGCAGCATTATGCACGTCATCCACACGAGTAATCGCGCCGGACGCATCGTCCAGTTCAATATCGACTACGGGTATTTCTTTGTGCATCAATGTGTAGTGCATGGCGACACCTCCTTATTCCTAAAGCGTTGCTTATAGATACATTCCAAAATCTTGTTCATTTTCGTGTTTGTGATATTTGGCTTTGTTCATGCTGCTGATTTAGCTGTGCATTTAAATTTTGAATTTGCTCTTTGAGTTCCATATTTTCTTTCTCTAAATGCACAATTCTTTCTTGTTGCTTTACCATGATGTCGGAAAAAGCGCGTAAACTCTCAATATGTTTATCGATTTCTTTTTCTGCGTTGGTCAATATATGCTCGCGATTTTCTTTAGCGGCTTTTTCCATACGTAGATGCTGTAAGGTCTCGCCCGTAAGCACTTTTAATTCTCGATGGTCTTTTGAAACTAAATTAAGCAAAACTTCGTTATTTGGATTAAGAGCACCCATTACAGCGTTATGATTTGTAGTTTCGTAGCCTAATCGATCATTTAAGAGCTTTTCAATTTTTTCATATGTTTTTTCAGGAATTTTGTGTAAGAATGCAAAATACGAAATCGAGGTAAAAACAAGAGAAGAAATAGCACCAGTTATTAAGCCAATTAGAATCTCTTGAAAAATATCGTTCAAAAGAAAACCTCCCAGTGAAAAGAAAAAGATAGAATATAGAATGGTTATTGCCCACAAAGTGGCAGTAATACCTTCCAACACTCGAATCAATTTTTCCATGTTTTAATTTTTCACCTCCATTATACAGTGTTCGTGAAAGCATTTCAAGGCTTTATTCCTCGCTGTCCTGCATTGTATCGAACAGAGAAATGCGGCCGGTGGAACGTTTTACGGCTGCAACAGCTTTGCTGCGCATTTTATCGTACTCATCTTTCGATAGTTCGTATTCGAATGCGACGATACGTGTTAGCATGTTTGTTTCAACAGCTTGTTTAAAGAGCTGCGAAGATATGCGGTCTGTTGCCCTCTGCACAATCGCCTCGACTTGTCTGCCGTAGATGCCGCAAACATAATCCATGTTGAGCTGACCAGAGAGATATGAGAAGTAAAATTGGATAGCCTCATCGATTACATTGCTTTTTTCGCGATTTGGATTGCGGTTTGTTAAGGTCATAATTGCATTTAGTGCATTGTTCCCCTCGGTTGAAAGAGAAACAGTGAATCTTGAAACATTTGATTTTTCTTCCATTTGGGTTCCTTTCGGATGTGATGAGTTTGGTGATGGGAAAAATGGCATGAAATCTATGCTTTTTGAATGTTTGGTGACGTACTCGTCACTAAACTAATTTTTCGTCACCAAACTTTTTCTCGAAAAACCCGCACACTGTGCGGGTTTGTGGGTGCATCACCACCAGTTTGGTGGTGATGCTTTATCCTGCATTCTAAAAAGACACCGATTTGAGAGATTTTGGCGCGTTTTCGAGATGCGGAATAGCTTAAAAATATTACGACCAGAAACCACCGGGGTTTGAGATCGGATTTGACTTGGTTTCGGGCTCCGGTTCTGGCTGAAGCTGTGGGTCGTTGTGGATAACCTTTTCTTCGGAAACCGGATCAGAAACGGTTGAAAGTGTTGTGCCTTCAATGTATTCCCGCACGGCTTTTGGAACGATTTTCTTGTACATTTTCTCGAAATACGCTACGAATTCTGCGTCAATATCGATGCCTTTTTGTGTTGAAAAGGTGTGCAGTGCATCGTATTTTCGCTCATCTAAATTGAGCTTTATGGTGAGTTTTTTCATTGTTTTTGACCTCTTTTTCTTCAAAAATTTTCGTCGTCGGCACGCCAAGCGTGCCGATTATTAGTAAGGAAAGAATACCCACAAAATTGTGGATCACTCAAAGAATTGCAAAGGGTCGAGCCTATTATCGTTGTATCTGATTTCGAAATGGAGATGATTTCCGGTCGAATCCCCGGTACTTCCGACGTAGCCGATGAGATCACCGGCAGATACAGATTCGCCGACTTTTGCAACACGTTTTGTTTGGTGAGCATATAGGGTAGACCACCCGTTTCCGTGGTCGATTTTTACGAAATTGCCGTAGGAATCATGCCAAGTGCTCATCACAACTGTGCCGTCGGCCGCTGCATAAATCGGGGTCATTGCCGGTGCACCAATATCGATTGCACCGTGCGAATTTTCGTACATTCCGGTGACCGGATTGTACCGGGAACCGGAGCCGGAAGTGATGTAATCTTTACCGTAAGGAGCGGGGAGAGGCCACTCAAATTCACCCTTTCCCGCTACAATTCCGGCGGAGATTTCTTTAATTCTGCCGTTCTCCAGTGTTACCTTTTTAGTGCCGTATGGGTGTGTTCCGCCGGTCAAATATGTAATGCCAGGCAACTGCATCCAGTACGTCCAACTGCCCTCACTGAGCTGCGTTTTTACTACGCCGTCGTGGTTGCTTTTGGCCTCAATTACCTCACCGTTTCCTATATAAATACCGATGTGGCCGCTCATACAAACGGCCAAACCGGGTGTATCGGGGATAGAGGAAATCTCACCGAAAATGACAGCGCTGCGGAACATTCCGTCTGCGCCGACATCGCGGAAACCATTGGATTGGTAACGGATAATGCCAGTGTCTTCATCAATCCATTCATACGCTTTTATGAGCCCGATGCAGTCAAAAGCAGGCTTTCCGCCGTAGGTTTCGTAGATGAAATTGACCTCGCTGTTGGTCAGATTTGCATCGGAATCCGTGAAAAATCTGGACTGCTGCTGCTTAAGAAATGCCATGGTTACGTCTTGGCCGTAAGCGCCATAGATGTAGCCGGAACCGGCATCCAGAGCGTTTATTGCGAAGTTGGTGAGACCGATATTTGTTTTGCCATCGCTGCTTTTTAAGTTACGGATCAGCGTAGAACGGTCGGCATAACCGGTGGGCATTTGCTCTGCAAGCCGTAGCAGTTGCGAGCGCATGTATGCGTTGATTTTGAGATCAAACGTGCGCTCGATTTTATCAAAAATTTCATCGGAATCGGTTAGCGGGGAGAGCTTATCATCTGAAACAAAACAGTCAATCAGCTCATCGGTTTGATTCTTTAATCGGTCGTTATCCGCAAAGATTTTGGCGTACACAGCATAGAGAAGCTTATCATTTATGCGTGCACCGGAGTCAAAAACAGCGCTGTATTCGTTCAGTTTTGCAGAGAAAAGCTGCGAGCAGTCGAAGCCTAAATCGGTAAAAGTCATTGCACCGCAGCTGCCGAGCAGTGCAGCGGAAATGATAAAAATAGAGATGCAGGCAATAATGATTTTTTGCCATGTTTTGGGGTCGGCTGCGACCAAAGCGAGCTTCGCAATTAAAACCGGGTTTGCCATTTTTCCTCCGAAAAACCGGAAGTACTTCCGGTTTTATAGCATTGTGATTTCAAATTCTTCATGCTGTTCTTGCCTGATTTCTGCACGATTTTGTGTTGCGATTTGCTCAAAATCGTGTATGATTTCTTCTTTTGTAAGCGTATTTTCAGAGCTTTGCTGAATGGATTTTTTCGAGATTTGACGCATCCATTCTGCGAATTTTGGAGAGAGTTCATTGATTTGTGCCACGGAAAAATCGTAATTACCTTGGTTCAGCATAGCACGGACAGTACGCACATTTTGCTGCAAGGCGGCGAATTGTTCACTCCTTTCGAGCGTGAGTTCATCGGTTTCACCGAGCTTTTCCGAAACGCTCTGTTCGATTTCGGAAAGCGTAACATGCAGATTTAAGTAAGGAATGAACTCGTTTAAGATGTATTCTTTTTCGTGTCTGTCCTGTAAAAGTGCATCGCTGCCGCCTATTTCTAACAAGTAATTTTCCCACTGAGGGTTCTCGTTGCACAGCGTATTTAGCCGCTTGATATGGTCGATCAGACTGCCTTCACCGGTGCCGAAACTCTGTCGACCTTCATAGCTGCTCGGTTCTCCGTGCAGCATATAATCAATGCGAAAAGCTGCTTTGTGGTAGCAGTTCGGGTACTTCTGCTGCGCTTTATCGATTGCTTTAAAGAGTTCGTTTGCACGCGATAATCGCATGGTCTGGCCGTCGTGCAGACGCTTGCTTTCCGTCCATATAACGGTTACGGTTGGCTCCTTTTTCATAGCCTGTTCACGCTTCAGTTCAGCAGCTTTTTGGGAAGAAATGATTTGCTGCGGTATTACGCCTGCGAGAGAAAGTTCCTGTTCCATTGCCTCAATATGCTGCTGAAATTTTTCGCGAACCGGTGCCAAAAGTGCATCGATTTTTACTTCCGGCTGTGCCTTAAGCAGCTCTTGGTAGCAGGCTGCAAGGTGGCTTTTTCGGGCGTCACTGGGCTCAATTCCGAACGTTTTTCCAAACATAATAGAGAGACCGTCGGCTTCAAATTCACGCTGCATGGTAGGCTTTTCTATGTTAGGACTATGCCCCATAAAGTGGTGTGACATTTCGTGCAACAATGTATCGAGCTTCTGTGTGTCGCCGAGTAATTGGTTAATATGGATGTGCTTGTTGCGCGGGTTATAAGCGCCGCGTGTGCCGATTCCTTCAAAATCTTCTTCGGATACAGGCACGCCGATTTCTTCAGAATAAAGGCAAAGAGTGTTGTAAATATCTTTGTGCTGCGTACTGTTGTATCCTACGCCGCAGAGCTTGGGGTAGTCTTCTGGCGGACAATTTGTCTGCGAAATATCGAACACCGTGCAGGGTTTGAAATAGGTAAAATCACGGCTTTCGAGCATGCCGATTTCAACTTCATGGCGTTGTTCCGGCGAGGCTTTAGATAAAAGAACCCATGTTGGATTTGGCACGTTTGGCTTGAAATAGCGCGTGGTTTCCGGCCGATAAATATTAGCACCATGCTCACCTTCCTGCACATAATACCCAAGTTCTTTCCAATGTGTGTATGAGGCAATAAATACGGAATCAGGACGCTGCCGGTAGATCAGCATTGTGTTTCGTGAAGAATATTTGTAAAACTGAGTGCTGAATGCGAGATATTCTGCGATGTCCTTGGGATCGTTTTCCCAATGCTTTGTGAGCTCCTGAATCTGCAAATCTGCTTCTCTTTGCTTCTTTTCGTGATGTGCTTTACGTTCTTCTTCGGAGTAGAATGTTCTTTTTTTAGGCATCTTCTTGCTCCTCTCCGCGTATCAAGTGCTCAAGTAGGTCATCCGGCAATTCCTTGTAAATTGCCAACACACGATCAAATTGTTCGGGTGGCAGATCAATAATCGGCTTGCATTTGGAGCGGGGATACGGCTCACCCTGATTTACAAATTCATCCGGAATTTCGGTCGTGTAATATAAATCGCCCCACTCATCGGCACAAACGGTAATATTCGCTGTGCTAAAAACGATGGTGACATTTTCTAAAGGCTTATAGCTCATAAATAAATCATTCCTTTCATAAAAAACTGTATGAAAAAAGGTTTGCTGCCTGTGTGTACAGGTAACAAACCTTTTTGTTGCTTTGTTTTATTTTCATATCTTTTCGCGTACCATCATTAAGGAGTAGCCTAATAAGTTTTGACCTTTCCACTTAGTTATGTCCAGTCGATCTGGATCACTCATTGATAGGCCCACGCCCCAAATCTTATCTTTGACGGCACATTCTGCGAGAAGATTGTCGCCAGTAGCTTTCAGAAGATCTTTTAAGTTGAGGTTTTGAGAAAACTTTGCAAGCAGTCCCTCATATACAACGATTTGTCGGATGCCATTCCAACGGTTTTCGTTATAGTTAGAAACTTGCCTCCCGAATTTTTTTATTTGAGCAACATCATGAGTGGTTAAAATCTTTTTTGCAATAGTTTGGTCACAAAAGCACATGGCTTTTTGATACATCATAAATTGCTCCATTGAGGAAAAGGTGATATTGGATACGTTGAATTCGGATAAATACCAATTGCTCAAATATCCGTTTTCTTCGTCAGGGTTATGAAAGCAAAGGATTTTCATGGCGCTCCACCAACCTTTTTTACGGCCAAATCGAGTTCTAAATCGTGTAACCCCATGTAGGCTTTTGTTAAAAAATCCAATGGCACTTTTTTAATAATCTCCTTGCTTGAGACGTTGTAGAACCATTGATAATAGGCGTAAAATTCACCTATCCAGTCAGGAATAAACCCTTTGAGTGCTTTGCCGTTTTTGAGATGATAGTGTTCTGTTTGCTGAAAGTAATCCCACAATTCGGCAGCATTCATGGTGCTAACATAGGCTTTACCTTGATCGATACTTTCTCTTGTTTTACTTGTCATATAAGTATTGATGAAATCCGATGTATCTTTCTCAGGATAATTCTGCGATACAAAATCGAACAGTTTTCCTTGGCTTTCAACAATATCATGTAAGTATACCTCTGGATAAGCTCGCATCATATCACCTCTAAAATAATGTGCTGAATACATTTGTTACTTTATTTGCATCTGACTCGATGAGATCGTGCATGTTTTCTCGGGCACGTACATCGCGTTGATTGTATTTATCGTTAAACACGCTGTACTCGACTCGGATCAAGCCTTTTTTATTCTCCGTGAGTTTGGAATAAGCAAGTTCGGATTTGATACAATATTGGATGCCGAGCCCACCTAATGATAGCAATTCTTCGAGTATGTCCGTATCTACATTGTCGCGCACAAATTCTTTGGCAATATAAAAGTATGAAGCGTTAGCTCTCCAACCCTTTATAACATCGTATGTGCTTGTATCGATTCCGAACTTCTCTATGAATTTTTTAGAAAGAACTTTATAGCGCTTTGTATCCGCTGCGTCTCTGTGCTTCATCAACTCAGCAAGCCAAGAGAGAACATCATATTTTTGAAAATCCAGTATTTTCAAATCAGAAATGTCTAATTCGTATTTATGAACCCAGCCATTCGTTTCGGTTGGTCTACAAACTGCCCATTCTTTGGCGAGTTCTATGTTTTCAGTAAGGTAAAAGCCTTTTCCATAGTCGTGCTTATCTTCACCGTAACCATATTGCGGTGTAACAAATTCATTAGGTGTACCGTGATATAGTGTTATTATACTCATCGTTTCACTTCTCCTAAGCCAATGTGCTTAACCGAGTGCAAGTCCATGAAAGTGACGATTATGCTCGGTTTATTTTCTTGTTACCGGATAAGCCAATTGTAATCCTGCCTGCAATCCACCACATAATCGGCGTAAACTATATCGTCTACTATCTGGAAGATTATCATATAGCGTTTTTCAAACGGAATAAAACGGTAGGCATTTCTGGGAATATATTCCCCTGTGAGCCACGGGCATCTCTGCGGCATCAGCTCTAAGGAATTTGCGGTCTTTTCAAACTCGATCGTGAGCTGTTCTGCCGCTTCTGGGCTGACCTGTGCCAGAAATGCGGCGTGGGAAACGAGCATCTGCGTTGCCCGTTCCGATACAATCATACGGTGTTTATTCTGCTGTTCCATGACCTGCCGCCTCCTTGATTGCACTACGCATCATCGCGGTGACTTCATCGACAGAGTAGCCTTTGCTTCCACGCATCCTGTCCTCCTCGACGGCAAGCAGCTCCTCACGGAGCTTTAACATCTTTTCCCGTCTGTTATAGGTTTCGATGTCCATAACCACCAAATCTCCCTCGCCGTTCTTGGTTAGGAAAACCGGCTCTGCGGTCTTTCTGCACATATCGGCAATCTCATTGTAGTTCTGGCGAATTGCTGCGGATGGACGAATATTCATAGCGACACCTCCTTGAATTGCAGCGGTAGTAATATTCTATCCATATTATACCCATTTCATGCAATGAAATCAACAGCACCGCAGAAAATTTGATTCTTCAGGGGTACTAAATAAGTGTATTCAACCGAGTGCAAGTCCATTTTATAGATTTAATAAGAGGGCTTAAAGATATATTTCGAAGAATTGCGTTTAATCAGGCCCACTACAACGAAATAGCTTGAGATTTGTCGGATTCTTGGGCACTGCCGCACAAATGTCAGCGCATTGCTTGCGATAAGCGTCGAGTTCATGTTCCATGTTCTGGGCTCCTTTCTTCGTTTAAGTAATCGAAAATATCGTATTTCTCGTAGAGTTTGATGTCAAACGAGGGCTTGTGTTCTTCCGGCGGCATAGCAAAAAACTGCGCGTAGAGATTACTCTCCGGCGCAGCTTGGGCGGCGTTGTACAGCAATGCAAGCAGATACCCTTTAGGCTTCCGCACATTGTTAGAATATTTGGTTATGCGGTAGACGGCCTGCAAATGCTCCGGCGTTAAGCTGTGCAACGCTTGGCATACTTGCGTGCTCGGAAGCACTTGCTTACCGATGCGGACAGTCGATAAGGGAGTAGTAGTGATTTCGCAGATCAAAGAAATGCAGGCTTTTGCGAAATCTGCCGGAACATCTGCATTCATCAAAAAATCAAAATTGCCGTCGCTCTGACTGTCAGTCTTATTATACTCAGTCTTATTATACTCAGTCTTATTAGGTGCGGTTTTACAGAAGTCAAGACTGCGGTTTTTCAGTACTCTTGACTGCGATATTTCCGCACTCTTGACTTCGGATTTTCCGCAGTCCGGAGTGCGGTTTTTCAGAAGTCCGGACTGCGGAATTTCAGTACTCCGGAGTGCGTTTTTTCCGCGCTCCGCATAATCACTGGGTTTTTCAGGACTTTCAGGCTCTTGCTCACCGTTTTCTTCGTCTTCATCTTCAAAATCGATACTCATTTCTATGAGTTCGGAATTATCGGGGTAGCGCAGGTAGAGGCGATTTGGCTGATTTAACCCTTGCCGGACTTCATCGAGCAGGTTTACGGATTTGAGCTCCTTAATAATTTTTTGCACTTTATCCTTTTTGCACCCAAGCAGTTTTTCCATTTGTTCACGCTTAAAGTAGAGGTAAGCTTCACCGTTATCGTCGATCCACTTATTTGTAATGCTCAGCTGTACGCGATCTCGCAAGTAAGTATACAGTAGGATTGCTTCGTTGCTGATTTCTGCCTCTACGCGAAGCGCCACAAGCCATTTCGGGAGTTGATAAAACTGCGTGCTGTGTGCATCAGATAGGGTGTAACGCTTAGTGTTCATTTAGAGACCTCATCCTATATGTTTTTAAGTACTTTTCTGTATTTTATGAAAATCTATCAAGAGAGTATATACAATTCTTCAAAAGTTCAAAAACCGGAAGTATTTCCGGTTTTTCTCAGTTCTTCTTTATATGCGGATAGCACAGCTTGTTCGATGCGTTTGTGTGCTATGGGGTTCATTGGCTTAAAAGCAAAGATTTGGCGGCGCTTGCCTTCGCGTTCGGCCAAATGCGGATATAAGACTTGTAACCCACCGTCTGCTCGTCTGGTGATGCGCACACCGTTTAAGGTGTACGCATTATCCAGAACCAAACTGACGTAGCCAAGGTAATAGCCACTGCTCGGAATAGTAACATCGACTTTTGTAACTCTCATTTTGCATCCTGCCTTTCTGGGCAAAGCTCTCCGTCTCGGTACAGCTTGCGGATCATGGTGTCTGCCTCGTTATAGGTGTAGGCTGCAATCGCCTGCATTGCACCGTTTTGTAAAATAAGCTTTGAGGATGTGCATTCATAACTGCCATTAAAATGCTTCATAATTAGAGTGCCGCCATGATAGCCGTATTTGGGTTTTAATATATCTTTCACGGCTTCCTGCGGTGTAGGCATCATCTCAACATAATAATCTAACAGATCTTCGCAGTTCCAAATATACCCACTCATGATGACTTTGCGGAGCAGGTCTTCGCGCATTTCCGGGCTTAGAGAGCTCTTTGTGCTTTCGGCCTTGCTCGAAAAAGCGGAAGTACTTCCGCTTTTTGTAGCGTTTGCTACTGTCGGCTGCGTTGCTTTGGCGGCTCGCTCGACTGCGATATTCTGTGCTTCGCCGAATTTGAGCGTTCCGGCAGCAAGATCAACCTTTTCGGGCTCGGTAAGCTGTTCCGACATTGTGCGGTAGGTGCGGACTTGCCGGTCAGAGACATGCATCAGTTCGGCGACACCCTTTTGTATGCCACCTTTAAATTCACCGGATGCCTTTAGCTCATTCAGCAACTCTCGGTATTCTTCATAAAGTGTTAGCTTTTGCTCGGCCGTGTAATCGCGTCCGCCGTTTGCGATGTGCAGCATGAGTTGTGCACGTCCGGCCGAAACGCCTTCAAAAATTCTGCACGGGATTTTGTCCCAGTGTAGGTACTGTGTGATGGCGCGGTATCTGCGTTCACCGGAAAACAGCTTGTAACGATTGCCGGACTGGATCACGCCGAGAGGATTCAGCAAACCGACGGTTTCAATTTGGTCTGCTAAGTCGCGGATGCTGTCATCCGTGTCGTTTGCGGCGTATGTGTTTTTGTTTGCAAAGTCGATCAAGGAGACGTCGATCAGTTCATCACGTGCAATACCGGCATTTTCGTTGGCCAGTTCCTTAATGGTGCTCAAACCGGCATTGATGTTTCCAAGATTTAGCTTTTTCATTTCTCGACCCTCCCGATGATTTCGTTTACGACCGCTTGGTAATCGATATTACCGTTGCAGTGCTTTGCATATGTATTGATAGGCTCGTGCGCGTTGATGGCGCGGCTCAAGGTGATGTTCTTACGCACGGTTGCGCTGAAAAAAGGAATGACGTCCTGCGATTGCAGGGCGTCACGGTAAATGGCTTTTGTTCCGTTTTTTTCATCCATGATAATTAAGCCGCCAAGTAACCGGAGGTGCGGATTGATCGTTCTGCGAATTTCAATGAGACTTTCGGCTTTGATGCGCAAGCTGTGCAGTGCAAATTCGTCCGGGATCATCGGGATCAAGATGTAATCTGCATAGTGCTGTACGTTTTCGAGAAGCTTATAGCCTTGCGGCGGACAATCTATAATAATGTAATCGTAGTCGCTCTCAATCGGTGTAAGGAGCTTAGAGAGTAAATCGTTGTATGCTCTGCCGCGAAGTTTATATTCTGTGAGCATTTCTTCGAGCCTCATGGATTTAGTGTTCGATTTCAATACATCCACACCAAAAACGGTTTTTACTATGGCGTCATTCACCGGCCAAACACCGGTGATGGCGTCATATAAGGACGGATCATCGGCATTATACAGACCGTAGTACATGGTTGCGTAGCTCTGCGGATCAACGTCCGCAAGCAACACACGGTAGCCGCGTTCGGCGAGGATGGCCGAAATGTTGACGGCACTTGTGGTTTTTCCGCAGCCGCCTTTTTCGTTTGTGATAGCAATTTTAATTGACATGTAAATGTCCTCCTGTAATAAAGTCTCCGCATTGCTATACGGGTAAAATATAAAAAACCGGAAGTACTTCCGGTTTTTGGCTAAATGGAAAAAGCAGAGCTCATGTGGAGTTCTGCTTTAATGATGAGAGATTAAATTTTCAAAATATCGGAATGGGAACCTGTATCCACATCCATGATCCCGATATTTTGAGTCGAGTTGCTTACCTTGACGTAGTGTATCGACAACTTCATCAAGGAGCGACAAGTCTAAACCACGCTTTTTCATAAGCTTATAACTCTTTTTATAAGCATTGGTAAATTTAACTGTATACACTTAATCTTCCAATGCCTTTCTCAATTCATCCATGGTCTCGTACCCTTCAATGTTGGGGTTTTGAGAAATGCGTTTAGCTTCTTCCATGGCATCCAGTGTTTTTTGATTGAATTGTGGCATTTCAACACTAAACGGAAGACCGCCACGAAGAATGCATTGATGGAGAAAAATGTTTACTGCACTTGACATATCAAGCCCCAGATGGCTGAATAAATCATTTGCTTGTTTTTTTACATCAGAATCAATACGAATTTGAGTAGGTGCAGTTGCCATATAATCACTACCTTTCAATGATATTATACACTGTTTGGTATACATTGTCAAGCAAATTGTCAATATTATTTGTATCTTGCTTGCTTTTATTCAGATTTATAAAACGACAACAGCAATCCCACAAAACGAAGCACCTGCCTTACAAGCAGGGGGTCATAGGTTCGAGTCCTATTGTCCCCACCAAATGTGGCCCGGTAGTTCAGCTGGTTAGAACGCTAGCCTGTCACGCTAGAGGTCGACGGTTCGAGCCCGTTCCGGGTCGCCACATTTGCCTCTGTAGCTCAGTTGGTAGAGCAGGGGACTGAAAATCCCCGTGTCATTGGTTCGATTCCGATCGGAGGCACCATATGCGGACGTAGCTCATCTGGTAGAGCGCCACCTTGCCAAGGTGGAGGTAGCGAGTTCGAGCCTCGTCGTCCGCTCCAAAAGAAAAAGACGCTGAAGATAAGGCGTCTTTTTCAAAATGGTGACATAGCCAAGTGGTAAGGCAAGGGTCTGCAAAACCCTGATTCCCCGGTTCAAATCCGGGTGTCACCTCCAGAAAGAAAGCACTTACGTTTTGTAGGTGCTTTTTTGTTATATCCGGAAATATTTTGCTTGTGCAGTGCAGGCGAATATGATATGATGAAACTGAAAAAGAGTTCAATTTGCTTTAGAAAAGTGTATCGGAAGCGGCGAGCAGACTGAAATAGTTGAATTTAGGTACGGCAAGGTAATGGCTGTATTCTGTTGAAAGGTGTTATCTATGTGGAATGAAATTCGCAATGAGCAGGATATTAGAGATCTTATGGATAGAGTCTATGCGTTTCACGATAGCTGTATTAAAGAGATGCATTATGTAAGCGGAGCATATGTAAATGCGGATTTGGGAATGCATCCGTTAAATGATCGTCGGGTATTGAATGTAATTATTCAGCGCCAATTCGAAGATATTTCGATGATCGAGATGGAATTTGCAGGACTGAAATATCTGAATTTATCTCCTGTGGATGAGCAATATACTTGTGAGATTTTCGGTTCAACGCTACTGATAAAGGATAGGGACATCTATTGGTGCGATGAACAAAATATATCGGAAGATGACATAGAGGACTATGACGGGACGATCATATGTGCAGCTAGGCTGCGTTGGCGTGCGATTGACGGACACATGGGCAATGGGGAGTTCTATAAATCGGTTTATTTAGAATAAGGATATTGCGCTTTTTAATATGAAAACTACATGAAAAAGAAATGCTTTTTTCGGTATTTTGCGAATTTTTTGCTTTACCGGAATAAAGGGACGGCAGTCGCTTTACAATTTGTGGAACCGGTGCTATACTGCATATAGACCGATTAAAACGAAAGTGAAGAAATTCGCGCGTTTTGACGGATAAAACGAGAGGATAAAAGAAATGAAGAAACAGCTTTTACATTCCGGCTGGCAGCTGACGACCGTCGGAAAAAATGACACGATCCCTGCGACTGTGCCGGGCTCCGTGTACAATGACCTGCTGAACGCGGGTCGCATGGAAGACCCCTATTGGCGCGACAACGAGATGAAAGCGTTGGCGCTGATGGACGAGGACTACCGCTACAATACGACGTTCGATGTGAATGCGGACGTTTTGAACAGCGAGCGCGTTCTGCTGCGCTGTGAGGGCCTCGACACCATTGCCGACATCGTTTTGAACGGCGAGAAAATCGCGAGCGTGTGCAACATGCACCGCACGTGGGAATTTGACGTAAAAGATAGCCTGAAAACGACCGGCAACACGCTTGAGATCGTGTTTCACTCGCCGACAAAGTACATCAAAGAGCAGGATAAGATCTGCCACGCGGGCGGCAGCGAAGACGCAATGGTCGGCTTCCCGAACCTGCGCAAGGCGCACTGCATGTTCGGCTGGGACTGGGGTCCCCGCCTGCCTGATGCCGGCATTTGGCGCGACATTATGCTTTGCGGCGTGAACGGCGGCCGCATCATCAGCACATACGTGAAGCAGACGCACGGCGAGAACACCGTAACGCTCGGCATTGAGCCGGAGATCGAGACTGTAAACGGCGCGGAGCTGACCTACACCGTGACGCTCACGACGCCGAACGGCGAGGAGAAGATCTACACAGACTCCCCGAAGGAGATCGCGGTGGAAAACCCGCAGCTTTGGTGGCCGCATGGCCTCGGCGAGCAGCCGCTTTACACGGTGCGTGTCGATTTACAGCGTGACGGCGAGACCGTTGATACGTGGGAAAAGCGCATCGGCCTGCGCACGATGACGATGCACATCGAGAAAGACCAGTACGGCGAGAGCTTTGCGCATGAAGTGAACGGCGTGACGTTCTTCGCGATGGGTGCGGACTATATCCCGGAGGACAACATCCTGCCGCGCACGAGCCCGGAGCGTACGAGAAAGCTCCTTGAGCAGGCTGTGGCGGCAAACCACAACTGCGTGCGCGTATGGGGCGGCGGCCATTACCCGAGCGATGCATTTTACGATGTATGTGACGAGCTGGGCCTCGTCATTTGGCAGGACTTCATGTTTGCTTGCGCACACTACAATTTGAGCGACGAGTTTGAAGAAAATCTCCGTGCGGAGTTCAACGATAACATCAAACGCATCCGCAGCCACGCTTCCCTTGGCCTGTGGTGCGGCAACAACGAGATGGAGATGTTCACATTCTTCGGCGGTTTGGCGCTGATGCCGAACAACCCGACGGGCCAACCGCCGATGTGGGAGCTGACCCCGAAGCAGAAGGGCGACTACACGCGCCTTTACGAGTACATTCTGCCGAAGACCGTAAAAGCGCTTGACCCGCAGACGTACTATTGGCCCTCAAGCCCGTCCTCCGGCGGCGACTTTGACAACCCGTCCGACGAGACGCGCGGCGATGTGCACTACTGGGACGTTTGGCACGGCAGCCTGCCGTTTACGGACTACCGCAACCACAACTTCCGCTATGTTTCCGAGTTCGGCTTCCAGGCGTTCCCGACGCTGAAAACGGTCGAATCCTTCACGGAGCCGGAAGACAGAAATATTTTCTCCTATGTCATGGAGAAGCACCAGCGCAACAACGCGGCGAACAGCAAGATCATGACATATCTCGGCCAGACGTACCGTTACCCGACTGCGGGCCTTGGCACGCTTCTGTATACCTCGCAGCTTTTGAGCGCCGAAGCCATGAAATATGGCGTAGAGCACTGGCGCCGTCATCGCGGACAGTGCATGGGCGCGATCGTGTGGCAGCTGAACGACTGCTGGCCGGTTGCTTCTTGGTCGTCTATCGACTACTTCGGCCGCTGGAAGGCGCTGCACTACTATGAAAAGCGCTTCTTCGCGCCGGTGCTGCTCTCCTGCGAAGAGAAGGGCTTCTTGGATGACCCGAACCCGAACCGCGAGTGTCGTGACTTGAACACCGACACCGTAAAGAGCATCCGCCTGAACGTCTCCAACGAGACGATGCAGCCGCAGACGGTCACCGTGAAGTGGGAGCTGCGCAATAACCGCTCCGAGATTCTGCGCGACGGCGGCGAGGTGGAAATCACCGTGCCCGCAATGGACACCGTGTGGCTCGATACCGTAGAACTGCCGGAAGCGAACATGTTCACCGATCACGTGCACTATGCGTGCTACCAGAACGGCGAGATGATCTCCGAATCCACCGTGCTGTTCTCCGTGCCGAAGTATTACGATTACATCGACCCGCAGCTTTCCTGCCGTGTGGAGGGCGATGAGATTATCGTTTCCGCTAAGGCATACGCAAAGAGCGTGGAAGTACTGAACGAGAACGAGGACTGGGTACTTGAAGACAACTACTTCGACCTCGAAGCCGGTAAAGAGCGCCGCATCCGCATTGTGAGCGGCGACGCGAACGGTATTCATATGCGCAGCGTGTATAACATTCGCTGATTTTGCGTTAAAACTAAAAAGACAAAAGCCGTTACAAGACAGAAAATAGCTGTTTTGTGACGGCTTTTTCAAGTTTCCCTGCATTTTCTCTTGCAAAATATCGTGCGTTTGCGTATAATAGATACGGAAATTGAAATCGTAGTGTAAACTAACTTGCGCTGTTATGATTTTGAAAGATACATGAAGGAGCGATAAAAATGATTAGAATCGGCATTGCCGGATACGGAAATCTTGGCCGCGGCGTGGAAAGTGCGCTTTCCCACACGGAAGATATGGAGCTTGTGGGCGTTTTCACACGCCGCAGCCCGGACAGTGTGAAGACGAAGACCGGCGTGCCGGTTTATTCTATGGAGCAGGCAAAAAACATGACGGATAAGATTGACGTCATGATCCTGTGCGGCGGCAGCGCGAACGACCTGCCGAAGCAAACCGCAGAACTTGCACAGTATTTTAATGTCATCGACAGCTTTGACACGCACGCGAAGATCCCGGAGCATTTTGCGGATGTAGACGCGGCCTGCAAGAAGAGCGGCCACCTCGGCATGATTTCCGTCGGTTGGGACCCGGGTATGTTCTCTCTGAACCGCCTCTATGGCCAGGCGATTTTGCCGAACGGCAAAGACTACACGTTCTGGGGCAAGGGTGTCAGCCAGGGTCACTCCGATGCGATTCGCCGCATTCCCGGCGTACAGGATGCCCGCCAGTATACTATCCCGGTGGAGAGCGCGCTTGAAAGCGTGCGCCGCGGCGAGAACCCGGAGCTGACGACGCGCGAAAAGCACACCCGAGAGTGCTTTGTCGTTGCCAAAGAGGGTGCGGACAAGGCTGCCATTGAGGAAGCCATCGTCACGATGCCGAACTATTTCTCCGATTACGACACGACCGTACACTTCATCAGTCAGGAAGAGCTTGACCGCGACCATTCAGGCATTCCGCACGGCGGCATGGTGTTCCGCACCGGTGTGACGGGGCTGAATGGCGAAAACAAGCACGTCATCGAGTATAAGCTGACGCTTGATTCCAACCCGGAGTTCACTTCCAGTGTGCTCGTAGCGTTTGCCCGCGCGGCATACCGCATGCACAGTGAAGGTCAGGTGGGCTGCAAGACCGTCTTTGACGTTGCTCCGGCGTATCTCCACCCGGAAAGCGGCGAAGCGCTCCGCGCAAAGCTGCTGTAAGGTTCATGCAAGTTTATAATTAAAACGAAAAAGCTGTTCCGCGTAAAAACGGAGCAGCTTTTGTATGTTTAATATGTTTTGGAAACGTCTGCCTGAAGCTCGTCGATCTTATCGCGGAGCTTTAAAAAGTCGTCGAACGCGGCGGGCTTTTGTGCGGGATTGCGCAGCAGGGCGGCGGGGTGGAGGGTTGCCGTCATGTAGATGTTGCCTTTTTTGAAAAACTGTCCGTGCTCGCGTGTGATCTTGAAATCGGGTTTGATGATGCGCATGGCGGCGATGCGGCCGAGGCATACGATGATCTTCGGACGCAGCAGGGCGGTTTGATTGCGCAGCCAGTCCATGCAGGCTTCCTGTTCCTCCTGCAAGGGGTCGCGGTTTTGCGGCGGACGGCATTTGACGATATTTGCAATGTAGATATTCGTGCGGCGGTCGAGGTCGACGGCGGCGAGGTATTTATCGAGCAGCTGACCGCCTGCACCGACGAACGGCTCACCTTGCAAATCTTCGTTTCGGCCCGGGCCTTCACCGATGAACATGACCTTCGCGCACGGGTTACCCACGCCGAACACGACATTGGAGCGCACTTCGCACAGGCTGCACTTGCGGCAGTTCAGGCAGTTTTCTTTCAATTCTTCCCAGTTTTCAAACATATTTCACACCGACTTTTCGCGTTTTTTCAAATTACGGTCTTTTCTGCATTAAGTTTATCATAAATCGGAGAAAAAACATAGCCCAAAACTTGTATTTTCTGTCGGTTCGTAGTAAAATAGAAATACAAAATCCGGAAAGGACAGGTATTTTCAAATGAAAGTTATGGTTGAAACCTCCGCACGTCACGTTCACGTGTCCGAAGCGGATCTGAAGACGCTTTTTGGCGCAGACGCAAAGCTTACCGTTAAGAAAGAACTCTCTCAGCCCGGCCAGTACGCTTCCAACGAGAAGGTAGAGGTCATCGGCCCGAAGGGTTCCCTTGTTATGTCCATCCTTGGCCCGACGCGCCCGGAGACACAGGTTGAAGTTGCACTGACCGACGCACGCAAGCTCGGTATTGCAGCACCGATCCGTGAGTCTGGCGACCTTGAGGGCACCCCGGGATGTACGCTGAAGGGCCCGGCAGGCGAAGTCGTCATTGAAAAGGGCGTCATCGCAGCAAAGCGCCACATCCACTTCAACGTGGAAGAGGCAGCGGCAGCCGGTGTGGAAGACAAGCAGATCGTCTCCGTTAAGGTCGGCAAGGAAGGCGAGCGCAGCGTGATTTTCGGCGACGTTGTTGTGCGTGTCAGCCCGAAGTATGCGGCTGCTATGCACATCGACACCGATGAGTCCAATGCAGCGGCACTCGGCGGCACCGTTGAGGGCGAGATCGTTAAGTAATTTCGCTTAAAGCTACATGAGCATAAGAAAAGAGCGTGCAGATGAAAGTTTGCACGCTCTTTTTGTTATGCTTTGCAATATTCTCTGTACTTCCTCAGCACATCTTTATCGTTTTCAAACGTAATGTGTGCCGCAGCTTCTTCTGCCGGTACCCAGCAGAGCTCGGTGACTTCCTCTACCTGCCGGTGCGCTTCGCCGCCGATGTATTCGGCTGCAAAGTAGATGACATCTTTCATGACGCCCGGCTTCGGGGAGTAAGTGACGACGGCGCGAAAGCCGGTATCAAGCGTGACTGTAAGGCCGGTCTCCTCGCGGATCTCGCGCAAGGCGGTCTCGCTTTCGGTCTCATTACCCTCCATATGGCCTTTCGGAAACGCCCAATGACCGCCGTTTACATGGCGGATGAGCAGAATTTCACGTCCGTTTTCGGTTTGCCGCGCAATGACCGCGCCGCAGGAAATTTCTTTTTTCAAAAAATGACCTCCTTGCAATTTGCCGCGGAAAACCGCAGGCGATGAAATCGGAAAGGGCCGCCCTGCGGCAGCCCTCCCACATTATTTCACAGTGAATTTATAGATTGTTTTGGACTCGAACGGTTTCTCCGGCGTGACATAGCGGAACGGGAAGTTCTCGTGATGCACGGAATCCGGGTAGAACTGTGTCTCAAGGCACAGTGCCCCGTGGGGAATCATGTCGCTGCCGTCTTTGTTCTTCAGGCCGGAAGTGCCATTGAACGTATACAGCTGCACGCCGGGCATATCGGAATAGACGGTCATTTCGCGGCCGGTCTCCGGCTCGTAGGCTACTGCAATCTCGCGCATGCCCTCGCCGTCCACACAGAAGTTGTGGTCGAAACCGCCGCAGAGCTGGATGAGGTGGTCATCTGCGAACATATCCTGCCCGAGCGGCTTTGCAGCCGTGAAATCGAGCGGCGTGCCTTTTACGGGCAGCAACTCGCCGGTGGGAATGAGATCATCTGTGACCGCCGTTACCTCAGACGCGTGAATCGTCACAAGCGTGGAAAGCACGTCCTTGGAGCCGTCGGCTTTCAGGTTGAAGAACGAGTGGTTCGTCGGGTTGAATACTGTCTTACGGTCGGTCTTGCCGCGGTAGGTAATCTCCACGGCGTTGTCGGCCGTCAAAGTGTACTGCACTTCAACGGTCAGTGTGCCGGGGTAATTTTCGTCGCCGTCCGGGCTGACATGTGTGAACGTGACAGACGGTTCGTCGCCGTCGTTCGACTCTTTCACATCAAACAGTACTTGATGGTAGCCTTTTGTGCCGCCGTGCAGCGTGTTTGCGCCGTCGTTTTGATCGAGTGCATACGTTACGCCGTCAATGGTGAGCGTTGCGCCGCCGATGCGGTTTGCGTAGCGGCCGACGAACGTGCCCTGAAAGTCGGAGCCGAGGTATTCCTCGAGCGTGGCGTGGCCAAGCACGACATCGCCGAGCTTACCGGACTTGTCCGGTGTTAAAAGCTGTAAAATGCGGCAACCGTAGTTTGTGAGCACAAGCGTCACGCCTGACGCGTTTTTCAGCGTATAAGCGTCAGCCGTTTTCCCGCAGGGGAACGTGCCGAACACGGATTTTGTAAGAGACATGGGAAAATCAGTCCTCCTGCTTACCGAGCAGTGCAGCGCCGATGATGCCGGCGTCGTTGCCGAGCTGCGCCTTGCAGACCTTCGTCTTCTTCGCGGAGTTCATAGCATACTGCTCTCTATCAATGAATGCTCTGACCGGAGCGAGAAGCGTTTCACCCTCGTTGCAGATACCGCCGCCGATGCAGAGGATAGCCGGCTGGAAGATGTTGATCATATCGGTGAGGCCGACGGAGAGGTACTTGATGTACTCGTCAACAACAGCCTTGCCGACCGGATCGCCTGCGCGCATAGCGTCAAATGCGGTTCTGCCGTTAACCTTGGACTCGTCGCCGTCAACAATTGTCCAGATCGGAGAGTCCTTCGGGGCATCTTTCATGTGCTCTTTTGTGGTTTTGATGAGACCCGTTGCGGAAGCATAGGTCTCCCAGCAACCGTGTCTGCCGCAAGTGCAGGGACGACCGTCAACAACGATGACGGTGTGGCCGAGCTCGCCGCCGGCAAAGTTGCTGCCGGAGTAGACCTTGCCGTTGATGATAATGCCGCCGCCGACACCTGTGCCAAGTGTGATAGCCAGTGCATTGTCTGCGCCTGCAAGTGCGCCTGCCTGATATTCGCCGTAAGCTGCTGCGTTAGCGTCATTCTCCAGAATGACGAGCTTGCCGTTTGTGCGCTCTGCCATCATGTCGCGGAGCTTGAAGTTCTTGAAATAGAGGTTGTTAGCAAATTCAATGATGCCGGTAGCACGGTTAACGGTGCCCGGGCAGCCGATGCCGATCCACGGTACATCGTCGAGGGTCAGGCCGGCCTTTGCAAGTGCATCGTTGCATACAGCGAGAATCGCATCGCAGAATGCGTCTTCCGTGCACGGAACGGGCGTCGGATGGGAAGCCTTTGCGATGATCGCGTTGTTTTCGTCTACGATACCGACGGCAATGTTTGTGCCGCCTACGTCAACACCAAGATAGTACATAATACGAACTCCTTATAGATGGAATATTCCGGCACGCCTTGCGCCCGGTCTCTTATCTATAGTATACAATATAAAGCGCATGTTTGTAAATGCAAAAAGTTGAAAAATTTGCGATTTTTGCGAAATCAGTCTTTTGTGGGCAATAGAATGAGCGTGAAAGCGCAGAATTCGAGCTTACGTGTACGTTTTTCGATTTGCCTGTTGACATTTGATTTTGCGGATATATATTTCATAACGACGTTATGAATGGAGCAAAGGAAATGGCCAAGCAGACCGCGTTGTCCGTAATATGCCTTTTTAGGGTTTCCGAGTACCCGGCTTAGCCGGGGGGGCCCTTTTACGCGGCTGAACAGAAAAATATGAAATGCCGGAATAAAATGGCTTGATTTTATAGCCGGGATGTGCTATTATAATTAAGATAATTTAAGCCGGCGTGGCGAAATCGGCAGACGCAAGGGACTTAAAATCCCTCGATGGAAACATCGTACCGGTTCAAATCCGGTCGCCGGCACCAAAAGCCTGACACTTTTGTGTCGGGCTTTTTTGATGTATAAAACTCGCTGCGGAGGTTTTAATATGAACAAAGATCTGACCCGGGGGCCGGTGATGCGGTCTATGCTGTGGTTTGCGCTGCCGATGATCCTCGGCAATTTATTGCAGCAGTGCTACAACATTGCGGACACGCTCATTGTAGGACGCTTCCTCGGCAAAACGGCGCTGGCGGCGGTCGGCTCTTCGTTTTCGCTGATGACATTTTTAACATCGATCTTGCTTGGGCTGTGCATGGGCAGCGGTGCGCTGTTTTCCATCCGCTTCGGGCAGCGCGATGAAACTGCCTTAAAAGAAAGTGTACGGGCTTCGTTCGTGCTCATTTTAGGCGTGACGCTGCTTTTAAACGGCCTCGCATTTGCGTGTCTTGACCTCATTAAGAGCTTTTTGCAGGTGCCGGACGACGTTTGGGGCGATATGCGTGTGTATATCGCAATCGTATTCGCGGGTATTTTCGCAACGTTTTTATATAATTACTTCGCGTCTTATCTGCGCGCGGTGGGTAATTCTGTCGTGCCGCTCGTGTTTTTGGCGGTCTCGGCGGTTTTGAATATCGCGCTCGACTTGTGGTTCGTCATCGGCCTCAACTTTGGCGTTGCGGGTGCGGCGGGGGCCACGGTCATCGCGCAGTATGTTTCCGGCATCGGCATCATGATTTGCGCGCTCATCAAATGTCCGCAGCTGCGCGCGCTGTGCAGCCGTTCGCCCATCCACGCGAGCCGTATCAGGGAGATTGCCGGGTATTCCATTTTGACTTGCGTGCAGCAGTCCGTGATGAACCTCGGCATTTTGATGGTGCAGGGGCTTGTGAACAGCTTCGGCGCGGCGGTAATGGCGGCGTTTGCGGCGGCGGTGAAGATTGACGCATTCGCGTACATGCCTGTGCAGGACTTCGGCAACGCGTTCTCCACATTCATCGCGCAGAATTACGGTGCGGGCAAGCAGGAACGCATCCGCAAGGGATTGAAAGGTGCGGTTCTTGTATCCGTTGTGTTTTGCGTGATTGTGTCCGCTTTGGTGTTCGTGTTCGCAAAGCCGCTTATGCTGCTGTTTGTGGAAGCGGGCGAAACGGAGATTATCGCCGAGGGCGTGCGCTACCTGCACATTGAGGGCGCGTTCTACTGCGGCATTGGCTGCTTATTCCTGCTCTACGGGCTGTACCGCGCGGTCGCAAAGCCCGGTATGAGCGTGGTGCTGACGGTCATCTCGCTCGGTACGCGCGTGGTGCTGGCATATCTTTTATCCGCTATCATCGGTGTTACAGGCATCTGGTGGTCGGTGCCGATCGGTTGGTTCCTCGCGGATGTTACAGGCGTGGTGTACTACTTCATTCATAAAGAGAAACTGCTGCATTTCGGCGAAAGCAATTTGAAGCGTACAGAAAGCTAAATATCAATTTTTGGCGCACCGCTTGTCCGTGCTTTACGGGTGGGCGGTGCGCTTTTTACAAAAATTCAAGCGTTATTTGTAAATGGACGGGAGATCCTTAAAACGATGGCTGACGCTTTTGCGATATCTTTGCGAAACACGTCAATTCATGCAAAAAACAAGTGAAATTTGTTGTTTCACTTTGTATTTCTGGACAAAATACGATATATGTGATATACTTGATTTATATACAGTGCTCAAAACCAATTTGGTTTTATTCAAACTTAAAAGAAACGGCGGTGAATCTATGAAATCTCTGAAGCAAATTATCAATCGCTATATTCGTTCTGCGGCAATCGTGATGGCTTTAGTGATCCTTGTGGTAATCGCCTTTGCGGAAATTCTGATTGAACAGGGCCGCGTGGAAGACACCGCTGCCGGTACATTTGTGCGTCTGGAGCAGATTATCGAAGAAAATGAGAATGAACTGAAGCAGATCAAGGAAAAATACGATAAGACCTGTTTGCATGATGCCGAAGCCATTGCCTTTCTGCTGCAAAAAGACCCGGAGGCAACAAACGATACCTTAAAGCTGAAAAAATATGCGAATCTGCTGGAGCTTGATGAAATTCATATTTTTGATGAGACCGGCACGATTGTTTCCGGCACAAATCCGGAATATTACGGCTATTCGTTTTCTTCCGGTGAGCAGATGGCGTTTTTTGCGCCGATGCTCACGGATAAATCCTTGCAGCTTGTGCAGGATGCCGGCCCGAACACCGCTGAGGGCAAAAACATGCAGTATTCCGCCGTGTGGAGCGCAGACGGTACATTCATCGTACAGGTGGGCAAAGACCCGCAGCTTGTAACGGAGGCTATGGAGAAAAACGAGATTTCGTATATTTTTCATCAGCTCAATATCAGTCCGGAGATCGATTACTGTGCCGTAGACAGTGAAACGCTGTCGGTCATCGGCGCAACGAATGCGGATATGGTGGGGAAGACCGTGGCAAAGCTCGGTATTCCTGCCGAGAGCATGCAAAATGAGGAGCACGGCTTTCACGCAAATATTGAGGGGAAATACTACTACTGCATTTTTAAGAAGATAGAAACCCGTTACATGGGTTTCATCATCCCGATGGACGTATTGTACGAACGTATTCCGCTTGATCTTTTGAATCTGGCGCTATGTCTGGTTTTAATCTGCGGTACGTTGACGGTTTTCGTCGCGAACTGCGTGAATCGGTACGTTATTCATGACATTCACCGCATAAACGGCAAGCTCAATCGCATCACGCAAGGCGATTTGGAGGAAAAAGTCAACGTGCAGAGCAGCCGAGAGTTTTCTGCGCTCAGCCGATACATCAACGAGATGGTCGGCAGCCTTGTCAACAACGACCGCAAAATGTCATACGTTTTGAGCCGCACGGAAATGAACATCGGCGTGTACGAGTACCGCGACGGCGTGCAGCAGGTGTATTGCACGGAGCGTATCCCGCAGATTTTTGGGTGGACGGATGAGGAGACGGCGTACTACACCGGTGACCGCGTGCATCTGTATACATTCATCGAGGAGCTGCGCCGCAGCCGCATGGTCGGCGAGCGCAACGTATACCGCATTCCGGGCGAGCCGGACCGCTACATAAAGCTGGAGGAAACGCACGAGGAGAGCAGTGTTTTCGGCGTGGTGAACGACGTGACGGAGGAGATGCAGCGCCGCATGCAGATCGAATCTGAGCGTGACACCGATCCGTTGACCCGACTTTATAACCGCCGCGGCCTGAGTCGCCGCGTGGAGCGCATTTTGGAAGCGGGTACAGGCGATACTTACGCCGTGGTGATGATCGACCTTGACGACTTGAAAGAGGTCAACGACACCTACGGGCACGAGAGCGGCGACCAATATATCATTTCCGCAGCAGAAATCTTAAAAAAGATCGTGGGCGAAAGCGGCCTTACTGCACGTCACGGCGGCGATGAATTTGTCCTGTTCCTCGAAGAAAAAAGCGAAGAAGCGCTGCAAGAAAAGCTTCTTCAACTTAAAAGTGCGCAGGACAGCTCCGAAGCCGTGCTGCACGATGGACAGCATGTGCCGCTGCGGTTCTCCATGGGCTGCTGCTTCATAGATGAAGTTGCCGCGCCGTATGACGAAATGCTCGAAAAAGCGGATATTGCCATGTACCAAAACAAACGTCAGCGCAAAGAAAAGCACGGCAAGCAGCCGAGAAGGAAAGAATAAAGCAAAAAATCACCGAGATAAACCGGACAAACGGTTTCCTCGGTGATTTTTTTGCGGAATTAACGGTTTATTCTGTCAATGCGCGGGTAAGCCAGGCATCGGCGATGTCCAAAGCAAGATAAAGGCCGTTTTTCTCGCTGGTCTTTACAATCTGTTTTCTGGAGCGAATCTCCGGGTCGGTGAGCATGAGCTGCACAGTGCACTTATCGGCAACCTGCATGTCCTCCACGGTCTTCTTCGTTTTGATGTCGATCTTGATGACGTATTTATCGGTCATGTTTCCGTAGTAAATGGTATCGCCGCTACGCACAAGGGGCTTGCCGCGGTACATGGGAAACGGGCTCTTCTGCTTTTCGCTCATAGTATGCAAATCCTTTCATAAAGTCTCGTTGGGGAAAATGCCGGAACTTTCTAAGCACCGGTGCAAAGCATTCAATACACTTTTAATTAGTATAGCATAGATTAAGAAAAAAGACAACTTGTATTTGCACATTTGAAAATAAAAATTGCCGCCGACGGAAAAATCCGCCAAGCGGCAATTTCGGTTTCAGGCAATGCCGTGCATAAAGCGACGGCGCATCAGAAAACAGGCTTATTCGCCCAAATAGGTACGCACCATTGCTTTCAGCAGCTCATCGCGGTCGATCTTGCGGATGAGGCTGCGTGCGTTGTTGTGCGTGGTGATGTATGTGGGATCTTCCGAGAGAATATATCCCACGATCTGGCTGATGGGGTTATAGCCTTTTTCTTTGAGTGCATCGTAAACCTGTACGAGCACCTGCTGCATATCGAGCTTCTGCGGCGTCTCAATGCTGAATGTCTGGGTGCGGTCGCTGAAATCTTCTGCCATGTGGAACACCTCCTCGTTTTCCGATCGTGTAAAGGCTGCAAAAATACAGTCTACATTTCATTGTATGCCGGGCCCGGTGTTTTATTCGCGTATAAAAGCACGGTGGAATAAACACTGTATACAGCATACCGCAAAACAACAAAAAAAGCAAGCGGTACGAAAATTTTTAACAAATTATCTCAGCACAACGCCAATCTTCGCGAGGTTCTCGATGATGGTGTCAACATAGCTTTGCACCTCGTTCTTCGCGAGCGTTTTCTCGTTCGAGGAGAACGTAAAGCGCAGCGTGATGCTCTTGACGACGCCGTTGTAAGAATCGATAAGCGCAACGTTCTTGAGCAGAGGGGTGACGTTCTGCCATGCGGCGGAAAGCGTGCTGTACGTCTGGTCTGCACCGATGACGAGAGAGAGGTCGATATCGATGCCCGGGAACTTGGACGGCTCCTCATAGTGAATAACGGATGCTGCCATGGAGGAGAGCGTATCCATGTTCAGTTCACCGGCAACGATGACGGCTTTCTTATCGATCTTCGACTGTACGGACGGATGTACGACCGTGATAAAGCCGACGTATGTGCCGTCGAGATAGATCTCTGCGGTGTTGCGCGGGTGCTGCCAGTTGTGCTTTGCTTCCGCGATGCGGAACTCAAAGTAGCGGTGCTTCAACTCTTTGCTGATGGAAGCCATGATGTCGCGCAGGCCGAGGTAGAGTTCCTTTTCGCTCTTAGTGCGGCTGTACAGCGCAATGCCGAGGTGCTTCTGCTCATCGCACAGACCGTCTTCGCCGAGGCCGTTGATGACGCGGGCAATCTCGAACACACCGAAATCGTTTGCGTATGCTTTGTTTTCGTTGACGTAGGTGATCATCGTCGGCACCATGGAGCGGCGCAGCACGGTGTGGTCCGGCGTCATGGCGTTGATGACGCGCACGTTGTCCTCAATCTCGATGTTGAGGTCCTTGTACTTCTTCGCATCGCACCAGATGTAGGAGTGCACTTCGTGCATGCCGTAGCGCTGCACGAGCAGGTCTTTCGTCCAGCGGTCATCATTGTTGCCCGCGGTGCGCATGACCGGCGCCAAAGCTGCCTTTGTGGTCGTAATCTTGAAGTTATCGTAGCCGTAAACACGGGTGATCTCCTCGATGATGTCAGCCTTGATGGTGACATCCTTCGTTGCACGCCAGGACGGCACGTGCGCGGTGAAGACTTCGTTTTCAAGCGTCGGTGCGAAGCCGAGCGCGGAAAGCGTATTCAAAATCTGTTCGTCGGAAATATCGATGCCCGTATAACGGTCTACAAATTTCTTATCGAACGTGATGTCGATTTTGTCGTAGTGGCGGACATAGACGTCTGTCATGGAGGAAATGATCTCCACACCCGGGTCGATCTCGGTGAGCAGCTGCATGAAGTGCTCGATGGCGACGTCGGTCATTTCCGGGTCAAGGGTCTTCTCATAACGCATGGAAGCATCCGTGCGCAAACCGATGCGCGTGGAGGACTTGCGCACGCTTACAGCGTCAAAGTTTGCGGATTCGAGCAGCAGACTGTCCGTGTTATCTTCAATCTCGGAGTTGAGACCGCCCATGATGCCCGCGATGGCGACCGGTTCTTCCTTGGAGCAGATCATCAGCGTGTTTTCGTCGATGCGGCGTTTTGTGCCGTCCAGCGTTTCAAACTCGAACGGAGCGGAGAAGCGCTGCACCTGAATGGAATCGACCTTTGCGCAGTCGAACGCGTGCATCGGCTGGCCGAGCTCGAGCATGAGGTAGTTTGTGAGGTCGGCAAGCAGGTTGATGGCACGCATGCCGCAGTAAAAGAGACGAATGCGCATATCAACCGGGCTGACCTTCTTCGTGATGTTGCGCACCTTGAGGCCCGTGTAGCGGTAGCAGAGCTCTTTATCGCGGATATCGATATCGATGCCCGGCAGAGAAGCGTAGGGGGTGAGATCCATGCGGCTGACCGGCTTTAATTCGCGATTGGTCAGCGCTGCAAATTCGCGCGCGATGCCGTAGTGACCCCAAAGATCCGGGCGGTTCGTCAGAGACTTATTATCGACCTCGAACACAACGTCCTTTACGCCGTACGCGTCCGTAATCTGTGTGCCGAGCGGCAGGTCATCCGTGATCTCCCACAGGCCGCTGTGGTCGGCGCTGATGCCAAGCTCTTTTTCGGAGCAGCACATGCCGTGCGATTCATAGCCTGCAATTTTTGCGCAGGTGATCTCCATGCCGGAAACGGAGCCGCCTTCGCGGGCAAAGGCAACAAGCATGCCCTCGCGCACGTTTGGTGCGCCGCATACGCAGTCATAGACCTTGTCGCCTGCATCGACCTTCAAGAGGTGCAGTTTTTTGGAATCCGGGTGGTTTTCGATGGAAACGATGCGCGCAACAACAACATCTTTGATGTCGCGGCCCATATAATAGATGTCTTCGACCTCTGCAGTGGAAAGCGTGAATTGGTGAATCAGCTTTTCAAGGTCCAGACCGGAAAGATCAACGAAGTCGTTGATCCAGTTCATTGAAATCAGCATTATAACGACTCCTTTTCTTATTCGTGGTTGAACTGCGAGAGCACCTTCAGATTGCCGCTGTTGAGGTCGCGGATATCTTTGATGCCGTAGCGCATCATGGCAAGGCGGGTAAGGCCGAGACCAAACGCGAAGCCGGTGTATTCATCGGGGTCGATGCCGCCGGCGCGCAACACGTTCGGGTGAATCATACCGCACGGGCAAAGCTCAATCCAGCCGGAACCGTGGCAGGTGGAGCAGCCCTTGCCGCCGCAGATGTGGCAGCTGATGTCAAGCTCAAAGCCCGGCTCAACGAACGGGAAGAAGCCCGGGCGCAGGCGAACCTGTACGTCCTGCTTAAAGACCTTAGAAAGCATGGTCTTCATGAAGTAGATGAGGTTCGAAATGGAGATGTCTTTATCAATCATGATGCCTTCCATCTGAAAAAACGTGTTCTCGTGGGAAGCGTCCGTGCTTTCGTTGCGGAAGCAGCGACCCGGGAAGATGGCACGCAGCGGTGCACCGTACTTTTTCATGATGGTGTTCTGCGCGGCCGAGGTGTGGGTCTTCAACAGCTGACCGTTATCGAGATAGTAGGTGTCCTGCATGTCGCGGGCGGGGTGATGCTTCGGAATGTTCAATGCCTCAAAGCAGTTGTAATCTGTTACGACCTCGCGGTAGTCTTCAATCGTAAAGCCCATGGAAGCGAAAATTTCTTCCAGCTCGCGCTGCACGAGCGTGATAGGGTGATAGGAGCCGCAGTCGGTATCCATCGGCAGCGTGACATCATATTGCTCTGCGCTGTTGACAAGGCGGTCTTCCTCCTCCTGCCGGATGCGCTCCACGTGTGCTGTGATGCGTTCGTCGACCTCGCGCTTGAGCGTGTTGATGGTCTGGCCGAATTCTTTTTTCTCCGCGCCGGAAAGGTCTTTAAGTCCCTTTAAAAGCTCGGTGACGGAGCCTTTTTTGCCGAGATACGAAACGCGCAGCTTTTCGATGGATTCGCTGTCGCGCACTTCGGAAAGGTCTGCGTCAAACTTCTGGCGCAGCTCGGAAATGCTTTCTTTGATTCCCATATCAATATATCCTTTCATAAATGATTTCCGTTTTGTACCGAACGGTGAGCATGAAAAAAGCCCGCCCCATGCACAAAACATGGGGCGAGCCGGAACGCTCGCGGTACCACCCAATTTCGGCGCATTGCGCCCTCTGAAAGCCTTTAACGCAGCTACCCGTTGCAGCCTACTTTAATTTCAGCCGCACCGCTCCAAAGAGAACTTCACCTATACTCAATGCAGGCGCGTTTTCAGCCGACGGCGCACCCTCTCTGCCCACGAAAAACAGGCTACTTTTCTTTTTCATCGCGTTTCACTGTTCGGCGTCGTTTGTATCCTCGCAACGCAACACTGTTATTTTAGCATAGAAATTTTCGGTTTTCAAGCCTTTCGCGGGATTTTATGGACAGAGTTTTGCGGTTATCGCACAGTATTCGTAATATTCGATAAAAATTCACAAATTACGCAGTTGAACTTCCGTGTGGGTTATGGTACAATGACAATATTGAATTATGGAAACGGAAGGTAATTTACAGTATGATGACAGATGTGTTTGTGGAATACATGGTGAAAAAGAAGACCGGCAGCAAGGATATTTTGATGTCGCTCGGCGTGTCGATCCTCGGCGCGATCTTGATTTTTGTCAGCATTTTCCTGACGCCGGTTTCGCCGATGATCCCGTTCCTCGTGATCTGCGGCGTGATTTATGGCGTGTACTACGTCATCTCCTCGCGCAGCCTGGAGTTTGAGTACAGCATCACGAACGGCGACATTGCGGTAGATAAGATCATCAACCGCAGAAACCGTAAACGTCTCACGTCTTTCGATGCCAAGGCGATTGAAGAGATGGGTAAGTACACGGAGAATGCGCAGAAGTTAAAAGGTAAGCGTGTGGACAAGACCATCTTTGCGGCGGAGACGGACGACGGCAAGGACGCGTGGTACATCATTGCAAAGAGTCGCAAGACCGGCTTGACGCTTCTTGTGTTCTCGCCGGACGAGCGCTGCATCGATGCCATTAAGCCGTTTATGGACAGAAGATTAAAGTTTGAAATCTTCGGCAGAAACTAAATTCAAAAATGTGAAGCGCCCCGTTATCGGAGATTTTCCGGTGACGGGGCGCTTTTCCATGCGGCGCGAAAATGATTTTAATTTTCACCGCTTCCATAGTTGAAAACCGCACGGGAAAATGATACCATTAAAGCATAGAATGCTACGGAAAAGAGGCAGGTATATGCGGGTATTGACAGCGGCAGAGATCAGAGGGCTGGAGTCATGCGCGGTGGAATCCGGCGTTTCCATGGAAACGCTTATGGAGAACGCGGGCGCCGCGGTGGCGGCAGCAGTGACAGAGAAAATGGACGTCACAGGCAAGAAAACGGTCATTTTGTGCGGCAAAGGCAACAACGGCGGCGACGGCTTTGTGGCGGCGCGCTTATTGGCGGCCGAGGGCGCGAAGGTGACGGTCGTTTTGATGCAGGGCGCACCGGCCTCCGATCTTGCAAAGCAGGCGTATGACAAAATGGGCCGCGGCATTGAGATCATCATGTACCGCACGGCGGGCGGCGCGGTAGACGCGGCGGACGTCATCATCGATGCGGTGTTCGGCTTCAGCTTTCACGGCCGTCTGCCGAGCGTGATGGAGCCTTTGTTTGCGCGTGCAGCGGAAAATAAAAAAGCGTTTCACATTTCCGTGGATATTCCAAGCGGCGCGGTGTGTGATACCGGCGCGGTGGAGGGCGCGTGCTTTAAGGCAGACCTTACGGTGACGTTTACGGCGATGAAGCCAGCGGGCGTTGTGTACCCGGCAGCGGGCTTCGGCGGCATGACCGTTGTGCGTCAGGTGGGCATCAAGGAGGAGCACCTTGAGATGCTGCCGTGTGACACGGAATCCGTTTTGCTCGGCAACATTTGTCCGCTGTTCCCGAAGCGCGACCCGGAGGGGCACAAGGGCACATACGGGCGGCTTTTAATGATCTGCGGCAGCGTGGGCATGGCAGGTGCATGCATCATGGCTGCGCGTGCGGCGCTGCGCAGCGGTGTGGGACTTTTGAACATCGCCATTCCGCATGCGCTGTACCCGATCTTGGCTCCCGCCGTGCCGGAGGCAATCTTCACGCTGTATGACCCCACGGAAGCGCCGGGTGAAGCGGTGCTTGACGCTATCGACAAGGCGAGTGCGTGCCTTGTGGGCTGCGGGCTCGGCACGGCGCCGTATGCGACAAAGCTCGTGGATGCCGTACTTGAAAATGCGCACGGGACGGTCGTTCTGGATGCGGACGCGCTGAATATCCTTGCCAAAACGCCGGAAAAACTACTTGTGCCGCAAGCCCCGGTCATCATCACGCCGCACCCGGGGGAAATGTGCCGTCTAAACGGCCGCACCATGGCAGAACTGCGTGCCGACCGTTTGCAGACTGCACGTGTCTTTGCGCAGACGTACCGCGTTATCACCGTGCTAAAGGGTGCGGGCACAATTATCGCAGCGCCGAGCGGTGAAACGCGTGTGAACACAACGGGCAACCCCGGCATGGCAAAGGGCGGCAGCGGCGATGTTTTGGCCGGCATCACAGGTGCGCTGTGCGCGCAGAATATGCAGCCGTTTGAAGCGGCATATTCCGCCGTGTGCATTCACGGTGCGGCGGGTGACCTTTGCGCCGAAGCGCTTTCGCAGCATGGTATGTTGCCGACAGACCTCATTGAAAAATTGCCGCAGGTCTTTTTGCAGATCGAGGGCAAATAAATCCTGCGCATTTTGCACGGAACACACAACTTTGTAATAGAATGGAACAGGCGTGTTTAAGCGCCGAAAAAACGGGCAAGAATATAAGTAGCGTCGCGGGCGTTGATGCAAATTCTGTTCGGAGTGTGAAAACCGTGAATGTACACAGAGGCGATATTTACTACGCAGATTTAAGCCCCGTGGTGGGCAGCGAGCAGGGCGGCGTGCGCCCCGTGCTTATTGTGCAGAACGATGTGGGCAACCGGTTCAGTCCCACGGTGATCGCGGCGGCCATCACGAGCCAGCGCGACAAAACAAACCTGCCCACGCACATTGCGCTCCATGCCGAGCGCACCGGCCTGCAAAAGGATTCCATTGTGCTTTTGGAGCAGGTCCGCACCATTGATAAGCACCGTTTAAAAGAAAAAATGGGCAAACTCGATGACGACGCCATGCAGCGCGTCAACGAAGCCATCGGTATCAGCTTCGGCCTTTACGATACATATAAGTAAAGGCCGAAAAAACCGCGCCGTTTCGGAAAAGCTCCGAGCGGCGCGGTTTGCATGTTATTTGTGTTTTTGTGTGTACCGTTCAAGGTGCAAAAGCAAGACTTCGCGGTCATTCGGAAGCTGGCCGCACAGCACAGCGTCTAAGAGTTTGTTTAGGGTTTCGCCGATTGCTTTGCCCTGAAAGCCAAACGATTGCAGGTCTTTGCCGGTGATTTTGAGTTGGCGCAGAGATAAGCAGAAATCCGCTTTTTGCAGCGCTTCGGCTTCACTTTTGGCATCCGCAAGCGCTTTGCAGCGGTCTTCGATGCACCACGGCGCGTGCGCTAAGCTGTCTGCACGGCTTACGGCGAGCAAGCGGTAGAACTGCTCATAGCCGAGTTTTGCGAGCAGGCGGCGGAACTTTGCCGTGCGCTTCGGAAAAGCGGTATCGTGCAGCAAAACAAGCTCCGCGACGTTTTCGCGCGTTTTGTTGTCGCAGTGCAGCGCGCGCAGAGCTTCATCGGTGAACGCGGCGCTTTTCTCCGCGTGCCCGAAAAAGTGGTCATAACCGTCTTCACCCGTCGTGCGGACGGCTTTTTTGCCGACATCATGAAATAAAATTGCAAGGCAGGCGATGGGGTCATCTGTGCCGATATTTTCGAGCGCGTGCAGCGTGTGCTCCCATACGTCGTAAATGTGATATTTGCTGTTTTGCGGCACACCCTTGAGATTTTTGAGCTGCGGCACGGCGCAAAAAAGCAACTCCGGCGCGGCACGCAGCGCCTCGGCGGCATACGGTGCACAGACGGCCTTTAAAAGCTCCGTGAAAATGCGCTCTTTTGCGACGCGCCCGATCGTTTCATGCAGGTCGTGCACGGCGCGCAGCGTTTCGGGCTCGACCGTAAATCCGAGTACAGCTGCGAAACGAATCGTGCGCATCAGGCGCAGCGCATCTTCCGAAAAGCGCTTGTGCGGGTCTCCCACGCAACGAATGATTTCATTGTTCAGGTCTTCCTGCCCGCCGAACGGGTCAATGATTCCGGTTGCGGGGCTGTAGGCCATGGCGTTGATTGTCAGGTCGCGCCGCGCAAGGTCATCCCGAATATCGGTCGTGAATGCAACGCTGTCCGGGTGACGGCCGTCTGTGTAATCGCCGTCCACGCGAAACGTCGTTACCTCGTACGGTTCGTGGTCGATGAGCAGTGTCACCGTACCGTGCTTAAGGCCGGTCTCTAAAACGGGAATGTCGGAAAAAAGCTCGATGATTTTTTTCGGCTTTGCCGCGGTCGTGATGTCCCAATCGTGCGGCGTTTTGTGCAGTAAGCTGTCGCGCACGCACCCGCCGACGGCGTAGGCCTCAAAACCGTTTTCGTGTAGGCGGGAGAGGATGAACGCGCACGGCGCGGGGAGAGCAATTTTCAGCCCGCTCATTTTAAAAAGATCGCTGTATTGCGGGAAAGTGTACCGAAAAGCAGCGAAAACCGCAAGCGAAGCGGGATGTTCTTCGTGTTTTCAAAGCGTGTGGCAGCGACGAACTCCGCCAGCGTGTACGTGTCCACGCCTTCGCTGAGCGCCACGGTCACGCGGTTGTTGCTGACATCAAGGCCGGTCACAACACCGTATTGCAGCTTGGCCGATTCTGCGTCAGCGACGAGCATCAGCGCGATGACGGGCTTCTTTTTCTTGAGGCTTTTGTAGATTTCTTTGAAAAGATCGGTGTTCGTAAGGCCGGTTTCAAGCTGCAGCTTTTGGCTGCCGAGCGCCGTTTCCATGCTGCCCGTAAGGTCTGCGGGGAAGATGAGCGTGTCTTTGTCATCTGCTTTTGCGGGGATAGCGGAAGACGAAATGGGCTGTCCCAAAGAAATACATACAGCCTGCGCGGCGTCGTAACCGATGGGGAGATTCTGATCTAAGCGAAGTTGTGCACTGTTTGCGGCAGCGCTGTAATACGTGCTTTTCTGCACGTCTTCAATATCGCGGTCGGTCCAAATGTCCCACACGGTGCCCTTTGCCCAGAAGCCGCCGCATACAAGCAGCAGGCACAGCACAAGCGCCGCAATCTGCCGCGTGATGCGCAATGCTGCGTCGGACGGTGTTTCGCCGCTGTACAATCTGCGCTCATGAGAAACGGATTTGTTTTTCTGTGCGGCGGGTACTTGGCGCTTTACCGGCTTTGCGGCAGGACGAGGAGCCGCCGGTTTTGCCTGCGGCGGCTGTGCGGTTTCGCGTTCTGCTTTGCGCGCGGCAAAGCGTTCGTCGAGCACGACGGGTTTATCGAAAGTGAGCGTTTCAAAATGCTGCTCACCGGTTTCTTCTTCATCGGGATCTGCGGTGCGCAGCGTCTCATCGCTGAAGACCTGCTTTTTAAAGAGTTCATTTTGCTCGCCCGCGGGCGTTTTGCGCTCGTTGTTCGGTTCCATTTTTGTCTCCTTGTGCTCAAAAAAATAGAAATTCAACTAAAAAATCGAAATATAATCGGGATTTCTTTATAAGAATAGCACGTTTGGCACTATTTTTCAATATATTAGGGTAGTTTCTGCTTGAAAAAAGCAGCGGATTCGGTTATAATCAAAAATAGACTTTCAGGGGATAACCGAAAGCCGCTTAAAAGATACGAAAAGGATGAAGCATCATGGCACTTTTTAAGGATTGGCAGGATTTTGCAGACAAGAAGTCCGCAGAGCCCGGCGCAGAACAGTACTGGACACAATATTTCCTTAGAGAAAAGGATTTTTACGAGAAGCTCCTCAAGGGCGAAGCTCCGAAGAGCGGCACCGTACAGGCACTCGCTGACCACTTCGGCGTGGATATCATCGAAATGACCGGCTACCTTGACGGCATTAACGAGAGTCTCAAGGCGGAAAACGACCTGGAGAACATGACCGCCGAGACGGAGGTTTCCCTTGATTACGAGCCGGAGAAGCTCTATTACAACATGGTCGGTGCAAAGGCCGAGTGGCTGTATAAGCTCCCGCAGTGGGATTCCATTCTCACCGAAGAGAAGCGCAAGGAGCTCTACAAGGCACAGAAGTCTTCCACCACGATCGTAAAGGGTCCGAAGGTCGGCCGCAACGATCCGTGCCCCTGCGGCAGCGGCAAAAAGTACAAGAAGTGCTGCGGCAGATAAGCTGAAAATTCAAGATGCGTCGGGTGTCCGGCGCATTTTTTCATTTTTCGGTAGCCTTTTAGAGTTTTCTATGCTATACTGAAAACACCGAAGCGAAGTTCAGCTTTAGCAAAGGAGAACACTTTATGTATTGCAGCTTTTTGTATAACAACAACCGCATCCGCTGAGAAATCAGTCGTTTGAAATTGGGTCAAGAGACCCTAAGTTTGTTATGTCAAAAAGGAGCTATATACATGAAAATTCAAGATAATATTTTAAAATTCTATCTTAAAAACTGCTATTTTATCACCGGCACGGCATATGCCGGAAAATCGACCATGTGCAGCATGTTATCAAAAAAGTACAACATGCTGCACTGCGAAGAAAATTACAACATGGACACGATCTTGTCCGCCGTTGACGAACAGAATCAGCCAAACTTGAATTATTTCAACACGATGCCGAGTTGGCAGCACTACGTTTCCCGCACGCCGAAGGAATTTTATGATTGGTATAACGGCGTCTCGGAAGAAGTAGCGGAATTTGAAGTCGCCGAGCTGATTCGACTTTCGGGTGACAGAAAAGTCATAGTCGATACCAATATCCCGCTTGATACCTTGTATAAAATCGCAGAGCCGAACCACGTGGCGGTGATGCTCTCACCGCAAAGTATGTCTGTTGCATCGTTTTTCAACCGCGGCGATCCGGAAAAGCAGTTTTTGCTGAAAGAGATCGAAAAGTGCTCGAACCCGGAAGCGGCGTTTGAAAATTTCAAAGCGTGTATTGCGTCGGTGAACAGCCCGGAGGTGTATGAAGCTTATCTGCACAGCGGATTTTTCACGCTGATACGGGAAAACACAGAGCGCGATACGCGCGAAGAAGTGCTTCAAAAGCTTGCGGAACATTTTGAATTAAACTGAATTAAACATAGAATAGGCGGGGTGCGGCTGCGGCGGCACCTCGTTTTACAAAAGGAGTACATAAATGAGCTGCGAAAAATTGTATCTCACCGCGCCGGAGATGCTCGAATGCACCGCGCGTGTTGTGAGCTGTACGCCGAACAAAAACGACGGCTATGACCTTGAGACTGACCGCACACCGTTTTTTCCGGAAGGCGGCGGGCAGCTGAGCGACATCGGTACGGTTTACGACCCTATGCAGGGCTTTGTACCGGTCACGCACTGCTTTGAAGCGAACGGCACGGTGCTGCACCGCACAGGAAAGCCGTTTGCGGTGGGCGAAATCGTCACACTCAAAGTGGATGCCGCAAAGCGTTTGAAATACACCCAGCAGCACACGGGCGAACACCTGCTTTCGCATGCCTATGACGTGCTGTTCGGCGCGGAAAACGTCGGCTTTCACATGGCGGGAGACGTCGTGACCATTGACCTTGACCACGATTTATCGGATGAGGAGATCGAGGCCGGCGAAAAATACGCAAATGAACTCGTTTGGAAAAACGCGCCCGTGCGTATTTTTAATGTGGACGCTTCCGAGCTTCAGAATCTGCCGCTGCGCAAGAAAAATGAGAAGCTGCACGGCGAGGTACGCATCGTGGAGGTGGAAGACGGTGATCACACCGAAATGTGCACCTGCTGTGGCACGCACTTCATGAGCACCGCACCGGTCGGCCTAATCAAGGTTTTAGAGCATGCGCGGTATAAATCCGGCTGCCGCATCACGTTCGCCTGCGGCGTGCTGGCGCTGGAGCACTTCACAAAAGAAAACGCCGAGCTGCGCCGCACCGCCGCTGCGCTTTCCGTAAAGCCGGACGGCGTGTTCGACGCGCTCGCCCGCAAGGAAGAACAGGTGCAGGGCCTGAACCAGAAGCTCCGCGAGAAAAACGCGCAGCTTGCAAAATTGTACAGCGAAAAGCTGCATGCCGAAGCACAGGAGAATTTCATTGCGGCATACCTGCCGGTCGATTTTGACGCATGCAAAACGATTGCCGAAACGCTTTGCGCGGACGATAATTTCTCTGCTGTGCTGTTCTGCAATGAAAGTGACCGTTTGCGCTATATTTGCGCGCGCGGCAAAAACGGCGCGCTCGACTGCCGCGCCGCCGCACAGAAAATCAACGCTTTGCTCGGCGCAAAAGGCGGTGGCAGCCCTGTGACATCGCAAGGCTCCAGCCCCAAAACAGCTGAGACAGAGCAAAAACTTCGCGAGATTTTATCCGAACCGGTACAAAAATTGAATTAAAACAGATAAAACGCAGACTTTTCATAAGCCTGCGTTTTTATGTACGCGGCAGGGGAATTCCCTTGCCGTTCTGGCTCACAGCTCTGCTTTAATGCGGCTCATCGCGCCTTTTTCCAAGCGTGAGACCTGTGCCTGCGAGATGCCAATCTCCCCGGCGACTTCGGTCTGTGTTTTGCCGTCGATGAACCGCATGGAAAGAATTTTTCGCTCGCGGTCGGTCAGATCGCGAATCGCCTCGCGCATGGCAATTTCCTCCAGCCAGTCGCCGTCCGTCGTGCCGCCTTTCACCTGATCCATAATATAAATGGTGTCGCCGCCGTCGGAAAACACCGGCTCGTAAAGAGACACCGGCTCCACGATGGATTCGAGCGCAATGACGATGTCTTCGGGCGGCAGCTCCATGCGCTTTGCGATTTCCGTGATGTTCGGCTCTTTGCCGTTTTCGTTCGTCAGCTGCTCTTTGATCTGCATGGCGCGGTACGCCATGTCGCGCATGGAACGGCTGACGCGCACGGCGTTGTTGTCGCGCAGAAAGCGTTTCACTTCGCCGGAGATCATCGGCACGCCGTAGGTGGAGAACATTACCTCGTGGCTTGGGTCGAAATTATCGATGGCCTTGATGAGTCCGATGCAGCCCACTTGAAAGAGGTCATCCGGGTTTTCGCCGCGGCTTGTAAAGCGCTGGATGACGCTGAGCACCAAACGTAAATTGCCGCAGATCAGCTTATCGCGCGCATCTTTATCGCCGTGATGGCTGCGGTCTAAAAGCTCGCGCATCTCGTCGTTTTTCAGGGTTTGCAGCTTTGCCGTGTTCACTCCGCAAATCTCCACTTTGCTCTGCGCATACGCATACATAAAAGCACCTCCACAATTTGCAATTTTTGCGGCGCTTGCAAACAGGAGTATGGGCGGTTTTAAGCGGTATAATCAGCTTTAATCAGTTTTGTGTGATTTTCGCATAGAAAAATCTGCTCAAAATTAAAAAAAGTGGACATTTCGCGAGCAACATGGTATGATTGGGTCATAAGATGCGAAGCAGCGGTGTTCCATGTACGAATATAAAAGAATATGATTATAAAATATTATGTAAATTGGATTGCTTTGGAGGGGGAGAGAATGAAAGCTTACAAACGGCTTCTTTCCGGTGTTTTAACAGTGGTGCTTTTGCTTTCCGGCTGCGGTGCAACAGTCACAGCGGGATTATTTAAATCGAAAATCGGGTTCATCGGTGAAACGGGCAAAAACAACATGAAGCTGTACGACGAATTCAAAGACTGGGAGCGGCAGGTGAGCGCGCCGGTTGCCGTTGTGGACGAGCGCATCTATCTGAAACGCAAAGGCGAAGTGCAGCAGCTCAGCTGCGGCAAAAATGATCTTGTATGGGAATCCGAGATCGCGGCGATATACAACGGTCGAATCTATTACGTCGCGCCGAGCTCGACTGTCATGACCACAACGGTAAATTCGGGGTATCAAATTGGGAATACAAAAGGGTATACTCATACTTCGGATTATTCCGTGGTTTCGGAAACCTATCCCGAAAGAGAAGATCGCAAGTTGTTGTTTTCTGCTTCGCTGATCAATTTACCCGGCCTTAAAAAATATGATTATAGAGCTTCTGATTCGTTGAACCAAATCCCGAACACCTGCATGGAAATCCCGGATATTCACTATCTCGGCTTTTTCTGGATCGACCGAAAGCTTGCGCTGGTGGATTATGACCATGTGTTCGAGTATAACATGATGATCGACGAGGTGCGGGCTGTGCGCATGGACGAATATCACCTCTACGAAAACGACGTGTGGGCAGAAGTGAGTGATAGTGGCGAGACTTTATCACTCGGCAATTATAAAACCGACCGGCGTTGGAGCTTCGGACTGGACGAGCTAAACAACGAATACGCAAAGCAGCTGTATGAGATCTATCAAGAAGAATTATCCGCGGAGCTTGAGAAAGAAAAAGCAGCGAATGAAGCAGTGGGCGCAACGAACTATCTGTGGAGTCCGACTACGCAGCTGCAATTTGATAAGGTCATTGTGGTGAACTCAAAAATTTACTTTTCAGTCGCATACACAAGTACGGATAAAGCGAACAGCTTGCTGCTTTTTGAGTTTGACCCGTGGAACGAAACGCTCTCGTATGCGGATTGTATTCCGTTGAATAAGTATATACATAACAGCGCATTGATCCCAGTAATCCAGCCAAGCACAAAATTAGATTATGTAAACTGAATAAAATTATGTAAATTAAAAAGCGATCCGTTCTGGTAAAGAGCGGTTCGCCTTTTGTGTGTTGTGTTTAATCTGTCAGAGCAATAATGCGACCAAGTTCGGCAGAAGTTCTGTGCGAGATGGAAATGACGGTGCGGTTTTCCGCTACGCGTTTCAAAGCGGAAAGCACGGCGCGTTCGGTCTCGGCGTCAAGGTTTGCGGTGATCTCATCGAACAGCAGCATGCTCGGTGCGGCTGCTGCGGCTCTTGCGATGGACAAAAGCTGCCATTGACCCTGTGAGAACAGATCATCGGTACAGCGCGTGTCGTAGCCTTTTTCCATGCTTTCGATCGTATCCTTGAGCCCGGTGAGCTCCGCCGCAGTGTGCACGGCTTCGTCGCTGATTGTGCTGTCATATAGCGTGATCTGGTCGCGCACGGTGCCCGGCACCATGTGGAACGTCTGCTCCACGCAGCCGAACAGACGGCGGCGTTCATCGTCGCGGATATCGGCCGCCGGCACGCCGTGAATGAGCACCTCGCCGCTCTGCGGCTTATAAAGGCCGAGCAGAAGCTTGAAGATGGTACTCTTGCCGGCGCCGGTGCGGCCGGTCAGCGTGACCTGATCGCCGTCCATGACTTTAAAGCTCAAGTGGTCCAGCACCACGCGCTTATCGTAGCCGAATGTGACATTGCGAAACTCGACAAACGGCACGCTTTCGCTTCTTGCGGTGATGGTCTTCGGCTCATGTGTCGGTACGGTATCGGGATTTTCTTCCAGCGCGAAGAACTCGTTGATGCGGTGGATGCCCGCCAACGCGGACTGGATGGTCTGAATCTCCATGCCAAGGCTTTCAACCGGCGTGAAGATCTGCGAAATGTAGTTGATAACGGCAACAGCCGTACCGGCGGACATACCGAACAACGTCAGCACGGTGGTGTTGCCGGAAGCGGAAAGCAGCATGACGACGGCGACGACCACCGCGTTCGTAATGAGGATAACGGGGGAGTAGACGGCATCATAGAAGTTCGTCTTTTCCATAGCGCGGTAGCTCTCATTGATGTACGTGTCATAGCGCTTTTCCATGTACTTCTCTTTGCCGAGGCAGTGAATGGTGCGGATGTTGTGCAGTGTTTCCGGCACGTGGCCCGAAGCGCGGCCCACGGCCTTGCGGTTTTCAATCTGCGCTGCCAGCATATTTTTCTGCACGTGGCGCGTGAAGCAGAACAGGAACGGCAGCAAAACGAGCAATACGATTGCCAGACCGCGGTTTTGAAACCAGATAACGACCAGAATACTGATGATTCTGCACGCATCGGCGAACATACTGATGATGCCGGAGGAGAATAGGGTTTCAACGGTATCAACATCGCCGACAAAGCGGGAAACGAGCGTGCCGGGCTCCTGTTTTGTCATGTTGTCGGCGGTAAGGTGTGTAAATTTGTCCATTAAGCTGCTGCGTAGCGCGTGGGTGATTTTCTGGCCGAATACCACGAGCAGACTTTCACGCGCGGATTCTGTGAACCCGGTGAGCGCCAGCATGGCGAAATACAGCAGGATACGTGCGAATGCGGCGTCGGTTCCGGCTGTGATGGAGTCCACAATATCGGCTAAGATCAGCGGCGGGATGAGTGCGAACACAACAGCGCCGATAACGGCCGAAACAATGCCGAGGGAAAGGACTTTTTGCTTTTTTACGGTGTCAAAGATCACCGTTCTCACTTGTTTTTTGCGCGTCATGTTCGGCACCTCCGTTCTCTGTGGTATGGACTTGCGATGCATACAGGCTTTCGTATTCGGGGACGGTTTTCAGCAGCTCTTCGTGTGTGCCGGTCACGGCCTTGCCGTTTTCCATCCAGATCACGCCGTCCATCTCCGGGAACAGGTATAACCTGTGCGAAATCAAAAGCACGATGCTGTCTTTTGCGAGCGCTTGCAAATTGACGAACGCCTGCTTTTCCGTGTTCTTATCAAGCGCGGAGAACGGATCGTCCAGAATGAGGATCGGCTTATCGTGGCACAGCGTGCGGGCAAACGCAAGGCGCTTTGCCTGACCGCCGGAAAGGTACGCGCCGCCGCTGCCGATGAGCGTATTTTTGCCGTCGGTCATTTCCGCGACCTCTTGCTTCATGCACGCAGCGTTTAAATACGTATCGCTGTTTTTGCTGTCGCCGAGCAGAACGTTGTTTTCCACGCTGTCGTTAAAGAGCTCCGGGTCGTGCCCAAGGTAGCCGACGATGCCCGTGCGCACGCTTTGCTCCATGTTTTGCAGCTCTGCGCCGTCCACTGTGATGTGGCCTTCGTACGGATATTCGCACAAAAACGCCTTGCCGAGCGTTGATTTGCCGCATGCGACTGCGCCGGTGATGCCAATGATCTGGCCCTTTTTCGCCGAGAACGAAATATCGTCGAGAATTTTCTTGCCGTCCGGGTATGTAAAGCTCAGGTGCTTGACCTTGAGCGCCTCAACGGGCGTTTCCTTTACTTTGACTTCATCGGCCTCGTTTTCCTCTTCCTGCGGTAGCAGGGGCTTGATGCGGTTCCAAGAGACCTGCGCCTTGTGCACCGCGTTAAAGAGCTTTGCGGCGCTGGAGGATTTTACGGAAAGCTTTACAAAGCATACAAGAAACGTTGTAAACGAAGCAATACTCCATGCCTGCCAGCCGGTACCAAGCACATTCTTCTGACCGAAATACAAAATGAAGAACACGCCCGCCATAGAGATGATGCGGTAAATCGGCGGCATGGCAGCGTTCCAGATGTTCGCTTTCACGGCTGCTTTTTCATAGCTCGTCAGATTTTCTTCGTATACGGCCTGACGCTTTTTTTCAAGACCGAAAACGCGGTAGGTTATGGCGTTTTTTGCACGGTCCAGAGTAGCGGTGCTCAGCCGGCCGGATTGCTCCTTGTACGCCGCGCCGGCTTTTTGAATGACTTTTTTCATCTTTTCCGCCGTAACATACGAGATCGGCGGGAAAAGCATGCACAAGATAGTCAAACGCCAATCATACCACAGCAGCATGCAGAGGTATGCTGTCAGCGCCACGCCGGTGTCGAAAATCTCGGTCGTGAATTTGCGCATGCCCTCCACGCAGTCGTCTACGTCAAGAATAGCCTTCGTCATGATATTGCCTTCGCCTTCTTCGCGCAGGCTTGCACGGCTTTTTTTCACAAGGCTGCCGTACAAAGTTTCTTTCATGCGGCGATTCACATTGTTTGCAAAGCGGCGTACGTAAAAGCGCTTCACGTAGCGTGAGATCTGCACGACCGCCGTGACAACCGCAAAGCGGATGACGAGCATCAGCATGCCGGAGAGCTGTCCGGTGCCGTTTAAAATCTCTACAAGGTACCCGGTCATCGTGCCCTCAAACCACGGTCCGGTCAAAAGACCAATGTTGTAGATCAGGCCGGAGACTGTGACAATCAGCAGTGCTCTCCACTCTGCCTTAAAGTAAGAGAGGACACGATTCGGTTGAAACTCCGCAGACTTCCTATTTGTCTTCATTTTGTGCCTCTTTCTCTTTTACGCGCTGCGCGACATGCAGAAAACCTGCGCGGCGTTCTTCCTTGGATTTAAAATAGAGGGTGTTCAGTGTTTTGCAGAACACCTTTTTTTCATCGTCAGGCAGGCCGTCGAGCAGCCACTCGTAAAACGAACCCTCAATTTCTGCCTTGGAGTTGCGGAGCGCTTCGGCTTTTTCAGTGGGGTAGAGCAGCTGACTTCTGCCGTCCAGAGGATTCGGCTCGCGGGTGAGATAGCCCTTTTCCTCCAGCCGCGCCACGCGACGCGCCGTTGCGCCCTTGTCGATCTTCAGCGCTTCCCACATTTCTTTTTGTGTTGTGCCGGGGTTATGCCGTACAAAGTGGATCACATCCATTTCCGCTGTGCCTATGCCGTCTTCTTTCATCGTCTGCACCGTAAACCGATTGGCTTCACGGGCGATCTTGGTTATCTGGCGCTCTGTGTTGTCCATAGAGCTGTGCCTCCGTTTCAGATAAAAGCGTTTAGTTGTATATTCAACTAAAATAGAGGATAGCACAACTAAAACGCACTGTCAACTACATAAAGTAAATAAAACTTCTTGTGGATTAGTGATGTCTAACTCTTTTGCTGTAACGAAAGGCGATCAGCCGGAGATTTCCGCTGTTCGCCCTTTGTGTTATTCGTCTGCTTTTGATTCTTCTTTCAGTTCTTCCGTGCGGGTGTTATAGATCTCGGTGAACGTGTGTGTCACACCGCGTGATTTATATCCGACCATCGTGTCGAGACAAACGGAATGGATGCTGTTGAAAATACTTTTCTCTATATTTGGATTATCGCGTTTTAAGCGGCGCAATAAAAGCTTTGTTTCCTGCCGCTTAGAGACGCTTACGTCATTGTCACACATTGCGCAGTTTTCCGTAAAGCGGCATGCACACTGGATAAACTCCAAATCGTTGTATCTTTTCCATGATAAAATGTCGTCTTCGTGGATGCAATACATGGGGCGAATGAGCTCCATACCTTCAAAATTCTGGCTGTGCAGCTTTGGTGGCATCGCCTGTAATTGCGCACCGTAAAACATGCTCATCACAGTGGTTTCCACAACGTCACTGAAATGATGTCCAAGTGCGATCTTGTTGCAGCCGAGCGACTTCGCTTTGCTGTATAAATGTCCGCGGCGCATTTTTGCACACAAATAGCACGGGTTCTTTTCGGTGTTGTTTGCCACGGAAAAAATATCGGTCTCAAAAATTGTGATCGGAATGTGCAGTAATGCCGCATTGCTTTCGATTTTCTTGCGGTTCAGCTCATTGTAGCCCGGGTCCATCACAAGGTACACAAGCTCAAACGGCACTTCGCTGTATTTTTGCAACTCCTGCAAAAGCTTTGCCATCAGCATGGAATCCTTGCCGCCGGAGATGCACACCGCAATCTTGTCGTTTTCCTGAATGAGCTCGTAACGCTTTACCGCAGCGATGAACGGGACCCAGATTGACTTGCGGAATTTCTTTTGTATACTGCGCTCAACGCGCTGGTAGGGTTCAAGTTCTCTTTCCATTTTATGTAAACTCCAAATATAGCTTGTCGAAGATTCTCTCAAATTCATCGAGTTCATCCTCGGTCATCGGATGGCTTAAACGGATGCGCCAAGAGTTCAGCGCATTTTTACGGTCGCGGCACGGCATACACCGCGCGGAAGGGGGGTTCCACGGAGCAGGCGTACTTGCGGCGTAATCCAAGTAGATTATGCGCCGATGCCGCGGCCTTTGAAGCCGGTCAGATCTTTGATGACTTCGCCCGCGATGATGAGTCCCACAACGGACGGCACAAAAGCGTTGCTGCCCGGCACCTGACGGCGCTGCGTGCACTTTCTCTCGGTGCCCGGCGGGCAGATGCAGTGCGTGCGGCAGCTTATGGCCATGTCGTCCATGGGCGTGATGGGCAGCTCTTTGGAGTAAACCACTTTCAGCTTGCGCACGCCGCGCTTTTTCAGTTCGTTGCGCATAACCTTTGCCAGCGGACAAACGGAGGTCTTGTATAGGTCTGTCACTTCAAACGCGGTCGGGTCTACCTTGTTGCCAGCACCCATGGAGCAGATGATCGGCGTTTTCGCCGCTTTTGCATTCATCACAAGCGCAATCTTGCCTGTCACCGTGTCAATGGCGTCCACAATATAATCGTAATGTTTAAAATCAAACTGGTCGGCTGTTTCGGGCGTGTAGAATGTCTTGTATGTGCGCACCACGGCGTCCGGGTTGATGTCTTTAATGCGCTCGGCCGCAACATCCACCTTGTACTGACCGACCGTCTTGCGCGTCGCGTAGATTTGGCGGTTGATGTTTGTCAGGCAGACCTTGTCGTCGTCGATGAGGTCGAGCGAGCCCACACCGCTGCGCGCAAGCGCCTCTACCGTGTAGCCGCCCACGCCGCCGATGCCGAAAACGGCTACGCGCGCATCCTTCAGCATCTCCATGGCGTCACGGCCATAGATCAGCTCCGTTCTGGAAAATTGGTTCAACACATTTCTTCACTCCTTAGCGTTTGTCTCCTTAGCGTTTGTCTTTATATCGCCTATAAATTCAGTATGCTTTGTAAAGTATACAAAACTTAAACGGGAAAGTCAAGATAATACCGATTATACCGCATCTGCCGTTTCCATGCAATACCGCTTCCTTTTTTAGAGCGGGTGTGCTATACTGTAAACCCAAGATCAAAAGAGTGGAAAAGGGGATAGTATGGAACAAAACGAAATTTACGCTGCGCTGCCGGGAGTTTTGCTGCCGTGGTACGAGAAAAACGCGCGCGACCTGCCTTGGCGGCACACGAAGGAGCCGTATCGCGTGTGGGTTTCGGAGATCATGCTCCAGCAAACGCGTGTGGAGGCCGTCATCGGGTATTACGAGCGCTTTATGGAAGCGTTCCCCACGGTACAGGCACTTGCAGAAGCCGACGAAGCCCGCGTGTTAAAGCTTTGGGAAGGACTCGGCTATTACTCCCGCGCACGAAATTTGCAGAAAACGGCAAAGCTCCTCACCGAAACGCAAAACGGTGCTTTTCCCGATACCGCCGAAGCGCTCGAAAAGCTGCCGGGCATCGGCGCGTATACGGCAGGCGCAGTGGCGTCCATTTGCTTTGAGCAGCCCGCGGCGGCTGTGGATGGCAACGTGCTGCGCATAATCATGCGCATGACGGCGGACGACCGCCCGATCGACCTGCCGCAGGTAAAAAAAGAGATAGGGGAGGCGCTTTGCAAGGTCTACCCGAAAGGGCGCTGCGGCGCGTTCACGCAGGCGCTCATGGAGCTTGGCGCGTGTGTCTGTACGCCGAAAAGCCCCAAGTGCGAAGTCTGCCCCACGCAGAGCTTTTGCCGTGCATATAAAACCGGAAACGTCACAAAATACCCCGTAAAACGCCCGAAAGCCGCAAAGAAAACAGAAGAGCGCACCGTGCTTTTGCTCGAATGCAACGGCAGATTCGCCGTGGAAAAGCGAAGCGAGACGGGTTTGCTCGCCGGGTTATGGCAGTTTCCGAATGTACCTCAAAAGCTCGATGCCCAAACCGCCGTGCAAACAGCGCAGAGCTTTCACACCGACCCGAAGGAGCTGGTGCTCGAAACACACAAGACGCACATTTTCACGCATATTCGCTGGGAGATGACCGGCTATGTGATCCGCTGCAACGCGATGTCCGAAGCGTTTACATGGGCAAGCCTTGCGGAACTTGAGCGCGATTTCGCACTGCCTACCGCCTTTCGGCAATTTTCAGACGAGCTGAAAACACTATAAATAAACAGCAAACAGCCCGCAGCAGGAAAACCCAAGCTGCGGGCTGTGCTTTTATGCGATTTTAGTCGTCCAAAATGCCGTGCATCGGGTTGTTTTTCATCGGCGCGGTGCGCGTGTAATGCGTCGTCAGCGGGATGAACTTGCCCTCGCGACTGGATTTTTCAAAGCTCGTCAAAATCTCCAGCACATGATACTGCTGCTGGCAGTTCGCGCGGAAATCGCGGCCGGTGCGCAGCGCCTTGCACATGTCGCTGAGGCCGAGCGCACGGGAGTTCACGTTGTAGTCGAACAGCAGAGGAATCTCCTTGTAGCCGGCGTAAGCGGGCAGATTGCCTGTGCGCAGACCGGGATCGGAGTGCGTTGCTTCCACGTCTTCGGGGCGCATCAAAAGTACCGGGCCGCCGAACGTGTTCGGATCCGGCACGATCATCGTGCCCTTCGTGCCGTAAATTTCAAAGCGTGCGTAGTTCTGCGAGGGATAGTACACGTCAAACGTCGTGAACACCTGCGCAATGGCGCCGTTCGCGAACGTGATGTTGCCGGTGAGGTACGTATCGGCCTCCACGTCGATCTTTTGGCCGTAGTGCGGCTCGGAGGTGATCAGACGCTCTTTAAACGACTTTTTCGTCACAGCCGTTACACCGACTGCCTCGCCGATGAGCTGCACGAGCGCCGTCACGTAATACGGGCCCATGTCCATCATCGGGCCGCCGCCTCTTTTATAGAGGAAATCCGGGTCCGGATGCCATGTCTCGGGGCCGTGCTGGATCATTGCGCATGTTGCACCGATGACATCGCCGATCAGCCCGTCATCAATAACCTTGCGTGCGGTCTGGATGCCTGCGCCCATGAACGTATCCGGTGCGCCGCCCATGAGGAGATTTTTCTCCTTTGCGAGCGCCATCAGCTCTGTGCCTTCCTTCATGTCTGCCGCAAGCGGCTTTTCGGAGAACACATGCTTGCCGTGCTCCAGCGCGGCTTTCGTCACGCCGTAGTGCTCATACGGGCGGGTAAGGTTCAGAACAACCTCCACTTCGGGATCGTTGAACGCTTCATACATATCCTTATAAATTTTCGGCACGGGGGCTTTTGCGCCGGCTTCGATGTATTCCTTCACCGTCTGCACGCCTTTTTCCGCGCGCTCCGGGATGAGGTCGCATACGCCGACGAGCTCCACCTCTTTAAATACGGTCGTGATGTTTTTAAGGTAAATGCCGCTGATGGCACCGACGCCGATCATTGCAACCTTTACGGGATTTGTGTTTGCCATAAAATTCACTCCTAAATAAACTTAAATGTCCAGCACGTCTCGAATGTAAATTCTGGAGACCTCTGCCGAATGGAAGTTGCCGACCTCCGGACGGTCGAGTTCCACGCACAAAATGCCGTCGTAGCCGATCTCCTCAAGCGCCGCTTTCACAGCAGGGAAGTCGATGGTGCCGTGGCCGAGCGCGCGGAATGTGCCCATTTTGTCTGCACCCTCTGCGGTCTTCAAAGCGTAGGTGTCTACGTCTTTGAGGTGCATGTACGCAAGGCGCGGGCCGACCTTCTTGATGAGCTCGACGGGGGACATGCCCGCAAGCGTTGTGTGTGCCGTATCGATGCAGAACGAAACATAACGCGGATCGGTGTGTGCCATCAAATAATCAATGTCGCTTTCCCAGAATACGCATGTGCCGTAGTGCGGGTGGAAGCACAGCGTCACGCCCTTTTCCTTTGCGTAAGCGCCGAGCGTGTCCGCAATGGTGCAGATTTTATCGAGCACCTCGGGGTTTGTCGGGCGCTCCAGCGGACCGCCGTCACCGAAATACCCGCCGTGCTGGCAGTTGTACCACTTGCCGCCGATGGCTGCGAGAAAATCGATCTGCTTTTTGCCGACCTTGATGTTTTCTTCCACGTCGGTGCCAAAGTGACCGTACAGGTTCACAAGCTCCACGCCGCAGCGCTTTTCCATCTCGATGAGCTCGTTCGGGTCTTCAAAATAATCGCCGATAAAGGCGAAGTTTTCCACATAGTCATAGCCGAGGAACTTGCATTCCTTAAAAGACTGCTCCAATTGCTTTTTGGCGGTCTCAGCGTCCTTGGCGGTCAGCCAAGTCCAACCTGTATATGCTGCTTTCATAATCGTATTACCTCCATGTTAGTCGTCTAAAATGCCGTGCATCGGGTTGATCTGCATCGGTGCCGTGCGCGTGTAGTGTGTTTTCAGCGGGATATATCTGCCCTCGCGACTGGATTTTTCAAAGCTCGTCAAGATCTCCAGCACGTGGTGCTGCTGTTGGTAGTTCGCGCGGAAATCACGGCCGGTGCGCAGCGCCTTGCACATATCGCTGAGGCCCAGCGCACGGGAGTTTTCGTTGTAGTCGAACAGCAGCGGCACTTCTTTGTAGCCGGTGTAATACTGCGGCGCGTTGTGCGCCATCAGACCGGGGTCGATCGCCTGCCCGCTTACCTGATCCTCCGGGCGGTATACGAGCACCGGTCCGCCGAACGTGTTTGGGTCCGGCACACAGATGGTGCCCTTTGTGCCGTACAGCTCAAAGCGGCACTGTGCGCCGGGTGCGTAATGCACATCAAATGTCGTGCAGATCTGCGCCACCGCGCCGTTTGCAAACGCAATGCTGCCCGTCAGATGCGTGTCGATATCGACGTCGATTTTCTCGCCGTAGTGCGGCTCGGACGTGATGATGCGCTCCGGGAACGTCTTTTTCGTCATGCCGATGACGCCCTTCGCTTCGCCGATGAGCTGCACGAGCGCCGTCACATAATAGGGGCCCATGTCCATCATCGGACCGCCTGCGCGCTTATAATAGAACTCCGGGTCCGGGTGCCATGTCTCGTGGCCATGGCAGATCATCGCGCAGTTCGCCGCAACAATGTCGCCGATGTACCCGTCATCGACAAGCTTGCGCACGGTCTGAATGCCTGCGCCCATGAACGTATCCGGCGCGCCGCCCATCAAAAGGCCCTTTTCTTCAGCGAGGGCGACAAGCTCGTCGCCTTCCTCCATGTCCGCCGCAAGCGGCTTTTCGGAGAACACGTGCTTGCCGTGCTCCAGCGCGGCTTTCGTCACGCCATAGTGCTCATACGGGCGGGTAAGGTTCAGAACAACCTCCACTTCGGGATCGTTGAACGCTTCATACATATCCTTATAAATTTTCGGCACGGGGGCTTTTGCGCCTGCTTCGATGTATTCCTTCACCGTCTGCACACCTTTTTCTGCGCGCTCCGGGATGAGGTCGCATACGCCGACGAGCTCCACCTCTTTAAATACGTTCGTGATGTTTTTAAGGTAAATGCCGCTGATGGCACCGACGCCAATCATTGCAACTTTGACCAAATTGAATTCCTCCTTGATGAAAGTAAATCGCCGCCACTCGGCAATTCACGCATCCATTTTCACGTATATTATACACGTTTCGCATAAAATAGCAAGATGTTTTACTTAAGTTTCGGGCAAATTTGCGTGCAAGGCAAAAAGCATCGGATCTTCTTGCTTTTTTACATTTCCTGTGCTATACTGTACTGCGAAAACTGAATGAAAACAACAGGTGCCTTTCGTGTGCTTTTAAAAGCGCATAGAAAAGGGTAAAAGGGAAGCGGGTGCAAATCCCGCACGATCTCGTCACCGTGATAAGGGAGTTTGCCGCCATGGCGTTTTGCCGGTCACTGAGCATAGCTTGGGAAGGCGGCGGCAGATGACGATCTTTCAGCCGGGAAACCTGCCTGTGTGTTGGTACGGGAGTGTCACACTCCAAATCACGAGGAATTGGTTGTACCGAAAATGCTCTGACTATACGCCGGGGTCTTTTTGTGTTGCCGTTCTATACATTTTGTACGTTTCAGCAGCATAAAGGACCTCGGCTTTTCTCATGGGCATACGGTGTATTTGAAGAGGATTCAGATATGCCTTGATTTCCTGTACCTTTCTTTCAGCGAAAATACGATAAGGGCCGATATTGCCCACGGAAAGGAAGCACAACCCATGAGTAAGCTTACATGGAAAAAGACTGCCGCACTGGTAATGGCAGTTACAATGCTCACGACCGCTGCCGCAGGCTGCGGCAATAACGCGTCTTCGAGCGCATCTTCTGAGGAGAGCAGCACTTCTTCCACAGTCGAAAGCAGCGAGAACTCCGCAGAGGAAAGCAGCGCGGCGAGCGCAACCGAGGAGGAAACAGACGAAATGGCAGCGAAGAATGTTGCAGATCTCATCGACGCAATCTATGTGCAGGAGCGCAATGATAATACCGATGAAGAATGCAAAGCAGCAAAAGAAGCTTGGGACGCGCTGACCGATGCGCAGAAGGAGCTTGTGGAAGGCGATAACGCCGACCCGGATTACTTCGGCCGCGATACGGGCGATGCTGCAAAAGACGATCCGCGCAACGAAGACGAAATCGGCGAAAACGAGCTGCTCGTTGTCAGCTTCGGTACGTCCTTCAACGACAGTCGCGTAAAGGATATCAAGGGTATTGAGGACGCTCTGCAGGAAGCTTACCCGGATTGGTCTGTCCGCCGCGCGTTCACTGCGCAGATCATCATCAACCACGTGCAGGCGCGTGACGATGAGAAGATCGATAACATGCAGCAGGCGCTTGATCGCGCTGTTGCAAACGGTGTTAAGAACCTCGTTGTGCAGCCGACGCATCTCATGCACGGCGCAGAGTACGACGAGATGAACGAGTTGCTTGACCGGTATAAGGATAAATTTGAGGGCATCGCTGTTGCAGAGCCGCTGCTCGGTGAAGTGGGCGACGACGCGACCGTTATCAACGCGGATAAGGAAGCTGTTGCAAAGGCCATCACAGCCGAAGCTGTGAAAACCGCCGGTTATGATGACGTCGCTGCTGCTGCAGAAGACGGTACCGCATTCGTCTTTATGGGCCACGGTACGGCGCATGTTGCAAAGGTCAGTTACAGCCAGATGCAGACCACCATGGAAACACTCGGCTACACGAACGTATTCATCGGCACCGTTGAGGGTGAGCCGGAAGACACCTCCTGCGAAGCCGTTATCGAAAAGGTAAAGGAAGCAGGCTTTACGAAGGTTGTGCTCCGTCCGCTGATGGTCGTTGCAGGTGACCATGCCAACAACGATATGGCTGGCGACGATGAAGATTCCTGGTTGAGTCAGTTCAAGGCTGCGGACTGCTTCGACAGCGTTGATACGCAGATTGCGGGTCTCGGTGAGATTGGGGATATTCAGCAGCTCTACATCGACCACGCGCAGGCAGCGATCGATTCCCTGAATGGCTAATCCGTAAACACAGCGCCCGGAGAGAATCGCTCTTCGGGCGCTTATGTTTATAGATTGTTTTTAAAATAAAGAAGAGGTATAACAAAATGAAAAAGAAGCAGATTACAGCCCTTTTACTCTCAGCGCTCCTGATCTTCGGGTGCAGCGCGTGCGCAGGCAATACGAATGAAAGCAGTGCGTCTTCCGAAACTTCCGTTTCAAGCGCAGAGCCCACCCCCACCGAAGAGCCGGACGTTGTGCCGGAAGACGGCGTGTACACGGCAGAGTTCAAAACGGACAGCTCTATGTTTCAGGCGAACGAAACTTGCGAGGGCATGGGTACGCTGACAGTTGAAAACGGCGAGATGACGTTCCACGTCAGCCTGCGTTCTAAGAAGATCTTGAATCTGTACCTCGGTACGGCAGAGGACGCAAAGCAGAACGAAAGCGAATGGCTTCAGCCGACCACCGATACCGTCACCTATAAAGACGGCACATCGGAAGAAGTCTACGGCTTTGACATCCCGCTGAAAAGCGTCGATAAAGATTTTGACCTTGCGCTCATCGGCACGAAGGGCACGTGGTACGACCACAAGGTCAGCGTGCGTGACCCGCAGCCGATCGTTGAGGACACCGCAAGCGACGCAGAGACCGAAGTGCCGGAGGACGGCACGTATACGTGCAGCGTCACGCTTGAGGGCGGTTCCGGCCGTGCAACAATCGAGAGCCCCACGGAGCTTACCGTTGCGGACGGCAAAATGACCGCGGAGATCACATGGAGCAGCCCAAACTACGATTACATGATCGTGGACGGCGAAAAGTATCTGCCCGTCAATACCGAAGGCAACTCCGTGTTTGAAATTCCCGTCGCCGCACTCGATACCGCACTTGCCGTTACGGCAGATACCACCGCCATGAGCACTCCGCACGAGATCGAATACACCCTGACGTTTGACAGCGCGTCTCTTACCGCATGAGACAGCTTACAGCGCTTTTAGCGGCGCTTTTGCTTCTGGCTTTCACGGGCTGCGCAGCAAACCCGGCACAGCCTGAGAGTACATCAAGCCCAGCGCAGGCCGATGAAACGCAAGCAGATTTTCAAGTCGAAAGCGCCTATCCGCTCGAATACGCGAAAGAGTTCACCGTGGACGAGTGCACCGGCGGTACAAGGCTCATCACCATTCAGAATGCCCGCTACCTCGTCGTGCCGGAAAACAGTACCGTGCCGAACGGTCTTTCGGAAGACATCACCGTTTTGCAGAAACCGCTTGAAAATGTCTATCTCGTCTCCACGTCTGCGATGGACCCGATCCTGAAGCTCGATGCACGAAGCGCCGTCACGCTTTCTGGCACGAGTGCCGAAAACTGGTATCTGCCGGAAGCGAAAGAAGCCATGGAAAACGGTGAAATTTCCTACGCGGGTAAGTACAGCGCGCCGGATTACGAGCGCATCGTGTCTGCAAACTGCGGCCTCGCGATTGAAAACACAATGATCTACCACACGCCGGAAGTGAAAGAGCAGCTTGAAAAGTTTGGCATTCCCGTGCTTGTTGAGCGCTCCAGCTATGAATCCGACCCCCTGGCACGCATGGAGTGGGTGAAGCTCTATGGCATTTTATTTGATAAAGAGGCAGAAGCCGAAACGTTCTTCAACGAGCAGGTTCAGCGTATCCGGCCGCTTTTGGGGCAGGATACCACAGGCAAAACGGCAGCGTTTTTCTCTGTGACGTCGAATAACCTCGTCACGGTGCGTAAATCGAACGATTACGTTGCGAAGATGATTGGCATGGCGGGCGGCGAATACGTTTTCTCCGATCTTTCCGATAACGGCAACAACCTCGCAACAATCAATCTTTCACTCGAGGAGTTCTACGCCGGCGCGAAAGATGCAGATGTTTTAATCTACAACAGCACCATCGAGGGCAAGATTGAAACAACCGAGCAGCTCTTATCAAAATGTCCCATGCTGGCAGATTTCAAAGCCGTGCAGAACGGCAACGTCTGGTGTACCACGCAAAGCCTGTTTCAGGAAAGCATGGAGCTGCCCGATTTGATTTTGGACATGAACCGCGTGTTCACGGCGGAAAGCCCGAATGCGGTCAACGAAGATGAACTGAAATTTCTGACACATGTAAGCTGAGGAAACCATGAAACAAAACGGCACAAAGCGTCTGACAATTTCATATCTTGCGCTTACGGCTGCATTGCTCGCGCTGTTTATGCTGAACATTTTCTGCGGCAGCACGGCCCTTTCGCCGAAGGATATTTTAAGCACGCTTTTCAGCGCGGGGAATAACGCACTCGCGCAAAAGATCATATTTGGTTTACGCCTGCCGCGCGCCGCCATGGTCGTTTTGCTCGGTGCGGCGCTGTCCGTTGCGGGTTACTTATTGCAGACTTTTTTTGCAAACCCTATCGCCGGGCCGTTCGTTATGGGTGTTTCCGGCGGCGCAAAGCTCGCCGTTGCACTCACGATGGTTGTGCTTTTAAATCACGGCTTGTTCACAAACTCACTCACGCTGATTTTAGCTTCATTTGTCGGTGCCATGGTCGCTATGGGCTTCGTCTTGGCCGTTTCACAGCGCGTAAAGCGCGCAGGCGTGCTCGTTATCTGTGGCGTGATGATTAGCTATATCTGTTCGGCTGTCACGGACATTGTTGTTGCGTTTGCGCAGGATTCCAACATCGTGAATCTACACAACTGGTCGATGGGCAGCTTTTCCGGCATGACGTGGGAGAATGTCCTCACGGCGGCTTTAATTGTGTTGCCATGCCTTGCGCTTTCGTTTATGCTTTCCAAACCGATGGCGGCGTACCAAATGGGTGAAGCCTATGCGCAGAGTGTCGGCGTTTCCGTGCGTCCGTTCTCAGTCGCACTTGTGTTGTTATCTAGCTTGCTCGCGGCATGCGTCACGGCATTTGCGGGGCCGATCTCCTTTGTCGGCATCGCGGTGCCGCATCTCGTAAAGCGCACACTCCGCAGTGCAAAGCCCTTGCACGTGCTACCGGGGTGCGTTTTAGGCGGTGCAGCATTTTGCCTTTTGTGTGACCTCATCGCGCGCAGTATATTTGCGCCGACGGAGCTTTCCGTCAGCTCCGTCACGGCGATTTTCGGCGCACCGGTGGTCATTTTGCTGCTTGTGCGCAAGCAGAGAAGGGAGGCGGCAGCATGAGCTATTGTGAAGCGAACGACCTTGCGGTCGGCTACAATTCTCCGCTTTTGGAGCATATAAAATTCGCCGCCGAGCGCGGACAAATTTTGACGCTTATCGGCCCGAACGGCGCGGGTAAATCGACCCTGATGAAAACGCTTGCCGCGCAGCTTGCGCCGCAGGGAGGGACCGTTTTGCTCGATGGGCAGTCCCTTTCGGTATACTCACCGAATGCCCGCGCGCGCAAAATGGCGCTGATGGTGCCGCACACAAACCGCACAGAGCTCACGACCTGCTTTGATGTCGCCGCAGCCGGGCGTTACCCGTATACCGGTCGTCTCGGAATCCTTTCCGAAGAAGATAAAAAGCAGGTTTTCGACGCGCTGCATCTCGTAAATGCAGCCGATATTGCCGACCGCGATTTTGATAAGATTAGCGACGGTCAGCGCCAGCGTGTCCTTTTGGCACGGGCAGTCTGTCAGGAGCCGGAAATTCTGTTTTTGGACGAACCGACTTCATTTCTCGACGTTAAAGGTAAAGCGGAGCTCATGACGATTCTGCGTCGGCTTGCAAAAGAAAAGAATACTGCAATTATCCTGAGCCTGCACGAGCTTGACCTCGCGCAGAAGCTCTCCGACGCCGTTGTCTGCGTTTCACTAAGCGGTGTCTCGGACATCATGACTGTAAAAGACGCGTTTCAAAAAGAGAACATACAAAAGCTATATAAAATGTCCGCCGAAGAATACACGTTCCTGTTCGGTGAAAAGGAGCCGCCAAAGTTTGAGCACTACATTCGCAGCGGACAAAAATTATTGCGCTGCGGCTACACAACGGGCACATGCGCGGCACTCGGTGCCGCCGGTGCGGCGCGACTGCTTTTCACCGGCAAGGCCCCGGAAACGGTCGGTCTGCGTACACCGAAAGGCATCGTTGTTGAGGTTGCACCAATCTACTGTGAGAAGGTTGACACCGGCGCCGTATGCGCCATTCGCAAAGACGGAGGAGACGATATTGACGCCACGGACGGCCTACCCGTCATCGCAAATGTGACGCTTTTGCCCAATGAACACGGCGTCGTTAAAATCGACGGCGGTAAGGGTGTTGGCCGTGTGACCAAGCCCGGGCTTGACCAGCCCGTCGGCGCGGCGGCCATCAACCACGTTCCGCGCGAGATGATCACCGAAGCCCTCTTAAAAGAAGCCAAAACATTTGAGTATAAAGGCGGCTTTTCCGTGCTTGTCTCCATCGAGGGTGGGGAAGAGGCCGCGAAAAAGACGTTTAATCCACACATCGGCGTCATTGGCGGACTTTCGGTGCTCGGTACAAGCGGCATCGTGGAACCGATGAGTCAGCAGGCAATCGTCGATACGATGCAGCTGGAAATTCATCAGGCTGCGCTCAAAGACGGTGCGCGCCGCCTGATTCTGACTCCCGGCAACTACGGCCTCGATTATCTGCGTGAAACCTACCCCGCGCTATTGGATATTCCCATCATAAAGTGCTCGAATTTTATCGGTGACGCGCTCGATGCCGCCGCAACAGAGCACTTTGAAGAAGTTTTACTCGTCGGGCATATCGGTAAGCTCGTGAAGGTCGCAGGCGGTATTATGAACACGCACTCCCGCATGGCGGACTGTCGCACGGAGCTTTTCTGCACGTATGCGGCGCTTGCGGGCGCGAAAAAAGAGGTGTGCGAAGCGCTGATGCAGGCAGCCACAACCGATGCCTGCCTTGATATTTTGGATCAAAACGGTCTGCGCGAGCCCGTCATGCACGGCCTGATAAATGCTGTGCAGCTGCACCTCGAGCGCCGCGCAGCGGGTGCATTCCAAGTCGGCGCGGTGCTGTTTTCCAATCAAACCGGCCCCCTTGGGCAGACCGAAACCGCAGAAAAATTACTGCAAAAGTGGAAGGAGTCGTAAACATGGTACATTTTGTCGGTGCCGGCCCAGGCGCGCCGGATCTCATCACGCAGCGTGGCGCGGCGCTCTTACAGACTGCCGACTGCATCATCTATGCCGGCAGCCTTGTCAACCCTGTACTTCTGGGGCTCGCTAAAGCAGATTGCACGATCTACAACAGCGCCAAAATGACGCTGGAAGATGTGATTTCCGTCATGCGCGAGAACGAAAAAAACAACAGAATAACAGTTCGCCTGCACACAGGTGACCCGTGCCTTTACGGCGCAATCCGCGAGCAGATGGATAGGCTTGATGCAGAAAGCATTCCCTATGACGACACTCCCGGTGTCTCCAGCTTCTGCGGCGCGGCGGCAGCTTTAAACGCAGAATATACGTTGCCGTCTGTCAGTCAAACGGTTATCATCACGCGCATGGAAGGCCGCACGCCCGTGCCGGAAAACGAAAAGCTGCAAAGCCTCGCCACGCACGGCGCGACCATGGTGATTTTCCTTTCAATCGGTTTGGTCAATCAGGTGCAGCAGGCGCTTTTGCAGGGGGCTTATACGGCTTCCACTCCTGTGGCAGTCGTCTACAAAGCCACGTGGCCGGAGGAAAGAATCGTGCGCTGTACTGTCGGTGATTTGGCCGAAAGCGTGCATAAAGCGGACATCACCAAAACGGCGCTTATTGTCGTCGGCGATTTTCTCGGCACACAATACGACCGCAGCAAGCTCTACGATCCTACATTCACGACGGAATATCGGAAAGGCAGCAAAGCATGAGCTGCGCATATATCGCTTTCACTGAAACCGGACTAAAACTCGCAGAAAGTCTGGCTCTTTCGCACCCGGGTAGCGTCAGTCGCGGCGGTAAAAACGGCGTGAAATTATCCGATTGGACGGCCGAAAACTTTCAAAAATCCGATGCACTCATCTTCATCGGCGCTGTCGGCATCGCCGTGCGCGCCATTGCGCCGCATTGTAAAAGCAAGGCGACCGATCCCGCTGTGATTGTGCTCGATGAGCGCGGTCGGTTTTCCATTCCGATTTTGTCCGGTCACCTCGGCGGCGCAAATGACCTTGCCAAGAAACTCGCGAGCATCTGCGGCGCAGTGCCGGTCATCACGACCGCGACCGACGTCGAAGGCGTGTTCGCCGTAGACGAGTGGGCGAAAGCGCAGAACTGCCACGTGCTCGAGCCTGAGCGTATCAAAACCGTCAGCGGCACACTGCTCGCCGATAAAGTGGTTTATTATGATTCGCAGTGGAAAATCACAGGCACTCAACCTAAAAATGTTTTCCCGGCAGACGAGAACCATCAAGCCGATTTTTCCGTAACACTCCACCCGCAGAGCGATGCGCTGCACCTCGTTCCAAAAATCTGCGTGCTCGGTGTCGGCTGCAAACGCGACACATCGGCTGAACATATTGAAGCAACATTTAAACAATTTTGCAAAGAAACAGGCTGTGCACTGCAAAGCATCTGTGCGTGTGCGAGCATAGACCTTAAAAAAGATGAACCGGGGCTTTTGAAATTCTGTCAAAACCATGATTTTAACGTCCATTTTTATACAGCCGAGGAGCTCAAAAAAGCGTCCGGCGAATTCACATCATCTTCATTTGTGCAGCAGATAACGGGCGTTGACAACGTCTGCGCCCGTGCGGCCGTGCTGGCGTCGGGCGGCGAATTGGTGATCGAAAAGCATATATACAGCGGCGTGACGTTCGCCGTCGCCGCAAAACCCTTTACCCCGGATTGGAGCGTGTAAAATGAAGCGAAATCTCGTTTATGTCGTGGGCCTTGGCCCCGGCGACCCGCAGTTTTTGACCGCACAGGCGAAAACGGCGCTCGAAAACGCCGACGTACTGTGCGGTTACACCGTCTACATCGATCTTATCCGCTCGTTTTATCCCGAAAAAGAGGTGCACGCAACGGGCATGACAAAGGAGATCGACCGTTGCCGCTGGGCGCTTGAGACCGCGCAAAGCGGCAAAACCGTGGCGCTTGTCTGTTCGGGAGATGCCGGCGTATACGGCATGGCGAGCCCGATTTTGGAACTTGCACCCAATTACCCGAGCGTCGAGATCGAGGTCATTCCGGGACTTACGGCGGCGCTCAGCGGCGGTGCGGTTTTAGGCGCACCGCTTGCGCATGATTTTTGCGTAATTTCCCTTTCCGACCGACTCACCCCATGGGAGATAATTGAAAAGCGCCTTGCTTGCGCCGCCATGGGCGATTTCTGCGTGGCAATCTACAACCCGTCCTCGAAAGCCCGGCCCGATTATTTACAGCGTGCCGTCCGCATTTTTCTCCAAAACGGCAAGTCGGAGGAGATTGTCTGCGGCATCGTACGCAACATTGGCAGAGAAAGGCAGCAAAGTGAGATCATAACGCTCCGCGAACTTGAAAACAAGCAGGTCGATATGTTCACGACTGTATATATAGGCAACAAAACAACAAAGAATATAGAAGGCAAAATGGTAACGCCAAGGGGGTATCGCACGGTATGAAAGCTGTGGTGTTCAGCGGAACGACAGAGGGCAGACAGTTTTCAAAAATTTTGGCAAACCTCGGCGTAGAAGTTCTTGTCAGCGTCGCAACAGAGATTGGCGCAGAAGAACAAGACGAGAATGAAAATATTACAATTCATGTAGGTAGATGCACTGCCGCAGAAATGACGAAACTTTTGCACGGCGCGTCAATCTGTGTGGACGCAACGCACCCCTATGCAACAGAAGCCACGCGCACCATTTGTGAAGCGTGTGAAATGACAGGCGTTGAGTACCATCGATTGCTCCGTACCGAAAGCGAATTGCCGAAGAACAGTATCGTGTTTGAAACAGCAGCAGAAGCGGCAGAATATCTCGAAAGTACTGCCGGGAATATCTTGCTCACGACCGGTGCAAAGGAGTTGCCTGCTTTTAAAAATCTAGATATAAAGCGGATTTTCCCGCGTGTGCTGCCCACGCTCGACGGCATTCGCGCGTGCGAAGCCCTCGACATTCCGCACCGCAACATCATCGCCATGCAAGGCCCGTTTTCACTTGACCTCAACCGCGTGATCCTTGAACAATTCAACATTCAATGGCTCGTTACAAAAGACGGCGGCGCAGTAGGCGGCTTTATGGAAAAAGCAAAAGCCTGCGAATACTGCGGTGCACGCCTCATTGTACTGCGCCGCCCGCGGGAGAACGGGGAGACAGTTGAAAGTATCCTTGAAAGGTGTAGAGAGTTGCTATGAAAATCACTTTAGTCGGCATGGGGAGCGGCACATTCGACAGCGTAACAATGCAGGGAGCAGAAGTTTTGCATGAAGCTACACTCATCATCGGCGCAAAGCGTTTACTCGAAAACTTGCCGGATTTCTGTACGCAAAATCGTATCGCAATGTATAAAATCGGTGAGATTTTATCCGTGCTTGAAACAACAAAAGAACAAAATATTACACTTATATACAGCGGTGACACCGGGTTTTATTCCGGCGCCTCAGCACTGTGCCGCGTGCTCGATGAAAGCCACATCGAATACACCGTGATTCCGGGCGTTTCCAGCGTACAGTTGCTTTCTGCTGCCATCCACGAACCGTGGCAGAACTGGAACCTCGTCTCCGCGCACGGCTGTGCATGTGACCCTGTTGCTGCGTGCAGCATGGGCAAGCCCACATTTTTCTTAACGGGCGGAGAAGTAACTCCCGCGGTGATTTGTGCGAAACTCACCGAAGCCGGGCTGGGAGACGTGCAGGCGGTTGTCGGTGAAAATCTCGGTACACCACAGCAAAAAATCAGTAAGAATACAGTACGAAAAATATCTGAAAGTGTTTTTGCACCGCTATGTGTGCTTCTTGTAGAGTCGTGTGAAGTACCCATGCGACGTGTGACGGGTTTGCCGGATGAAGTCTTCATCCGCGGCAAAACGCCCATGACAAAGCAGGAGGTTCGCGCCGCGGCACTCGCAAAGCTTGCCGTTAAACCGACCGATATTCTCTGGGACATCGGCGCGGGGACCGGCAGTGTCAGCATAGAAATGGCGCTTGCAGCGCCGCTCGGATACGTGTATGCCGTGGAGTGTGACGCAGCCGCCTGTTCGTTGATAAAACAAAATCGAGACAAATTTCATGTACATAATTTGACACTTGTAGAGGGCAAAGCGCCGGAAAAATTAACGGGTCTTCCTGCACCGGATGCCGTGTTTATCGGCGGCAGTAAGGGCAATCTGCCCGAGATCATAGATGCTGTATTGACCGCAAATCCGAGTGCTCGCCTGTGTGTTTCCGCTATCGCGCTTGAAACGCTGCAAACGGCGCTTTCATCTTTTGCAACCCACGGCATGACTGCGCAAATCACACAAATTGCCATAAGCCGCAGCAGTTCAGTCGGTAATTTGCACCTGATGAAGGCGAATAATCCCGTTTTTTTGATTGTGAGGGAATGACATGTTGCAAATGCTCATCGCCGCGCCGAACTCCGGCAGCGGCAAAACGACCGTCACCATTGCGCTGCTTGCGGCGCTTAAAGCCCGCGGCCTCAACCCCTGTGCGTTTAAATCCGGGCCTGATTATATTGATCCCATGTTTCACCGCAGTGTGCTCGGCGTTGAAAGTCACAATCTTGATTTGTTTTTCTCAAAGCTGCAAATAGTACAGAATTTATACAACAAAAGTGCAGCCGATCACGGTGCTGCTATATGCGAGGGGGCTATGGGGTACTATGACGGTCTCGGCGGCACAAGCGACATCGCAAGTGCGTGGCATTTAGCCGATACGTTGAATCTACCCGTCCTGCTTGTCCTGCGTCCGAAGGGTGCAAGCTTAACCCTCGCAGCGCAGGTGCGCGGCTTAATGTCCTTCCGCACACCGCACCATATCGCCGGTATTATACTGAATGACTGTAAAGAAAATTTGTACCGTATTTTAGCACCGATGCTCGAAAAGGAGACAGGTGTGCCTGTTATCGGCTATCTGCCCCCAATGCCCAAGGCTGCGATCGAAAGTCGTCATCTGGGGCTTAAAACCGCCGGTGAGATTGAAAATCTGCAAAAAAAGATCACACTGTTGCGTGAGACGATGGAAAAGACGGTCGATTTTGAAAAACTCTTTAGCGTCTTTGCGTGTCCGGCACCCAAAGTACCGAAAGAGGAATTTCCGATTCCTAATGTGCGCATCGCCGTTGCAAGGGATGAAGCCTTTTGTTTTACATATACCGAAACGCTTGAAGCGTTCAAAGAAGCCGGCGCAGAACCTGTTTTTTTCAGCCCATTGCACGATAAAAGCTTGCCTCAAAATATCGGCGGGCTGTATCTGCCCGGCGGTTACCCGGAGATTTGCGCAAAGGCACTCAGCGAAAATACCGAGATGCTTTTGTGCATCAAAACCGCAATTAAAAACAGTTTGCCGACTGTGGCAGAATGCGGCGGCTTTTTGTATTTAGGTCAAACACTTGAAGATGTAAACGGCGACAAATACCGTATGGCAGGCGTTCTGCCCGGCGAAGGCTTCAAGGTCGGCCACCTCGTGCGCTTCGGTTACGCGACGCTTACTGCGAAGGAGAATAGCATGCTGCTCAAAAAAGACGAGTTGCTTCCTGTGCACGAATTTCACCACTGGGATTCCACCGAAAACGGCATAGCGTGCACAGCGACAAAGCCGAACGGCCGTACGTGGGACTGTGCTTTTGCAAACGAACATTTTTATGCGGGTTTTCCGCATTTATACTGGGCGGGCACGCCGCTGCCGCAGCGCTTTGCGGACGCCGCCCGCCGCTACATGAGGGACAAAATATGACGGAAACAGAACTTAAAAACCGGCTCAAAACAATCACGCAGCCGGATGAAGCCGCGCGCAAAGCCGCCCACGCGCATTGGGCGTCGCTTGCAAAGCCACTCGGCGGGCTTGGCGATCTCGAACCATTATTAGAAGATGTGGCTGCGCTTACAGGCGCGCCGCAGTTCGATTTTTCAAAGCGCGCGGTCTTGGTACTGTGCGCGGATAACGGCGTCATCGCACAAGGCATCAGCCAGTCTGGCAGTGACGTGACGCGCGCCGTTTTGCGAAATCTTGCGCAGCGCAAAACAAGCGTCTGCAAAATGGCGGAAACGGTGCACTGCGGTGTGACTCCCGTTGATATGGGCATCGCGGGAGCGCCCGTGGACGGTGTGGAAAATTGCCGTGTGCGTGCGGGTACGGATGATTTTACCGCTTGCCCTGCCATGTCCCGCGAGGATGCTTTAAAAGCCATCGAGACCGGCATCGAGCTCGTCCGCGAGCAGAAAGCGCAGGGCATAAAGCTCCTCGCGACCGGCGAAATGGGCATCGGCAACACGACAACCTCTGCCGCCGTGAGCTGCGTTTTGCTCGGCCGTGCGCCCGAAGAAATGACCGGCCGCGGCGCGGGACTCTCCGATGACGATCTGCGCCGCAAGATCGAGGTCATCTATAAAGGCATCGCGATCAATCATCCCGAAAAAACCGATGTGATCGGCGTGCTGTCGGCGCTCGGCGGCTTAGATATCGCCGGGCTGTGCGGCGTGTTTTTGGGCGGTGCTCTGGAGAATATCCCTGTCATTATCGACGGTTTCATCAGCAGTGTGGCGGCACTGTGTGCGGCACGGCTGTGCCCGACGGCGACTAAGGCCATGTTCGCAAGCCACGTTTCGGCGGAGCCCGCGGCGCGTATCGTTTTGGAAGCGCTCGGCAAAAAGCCGCTCATCACGGCGAATATGCACCTCGGCGAGGGCACCGGCGCGGTCGCAAGCCTGCCGCTGTGGGACATGGCACTCGCGGTCTACGACAACTGTTATTCGTTCACGGAGGGCGGCATCGCGCCGTACACCCCGCAATGCTGACGCTCGTCATCGGCGGCGCAGCAAGCGGCAAAAGCGCCTATGCAGAAAGCCTGACCCTGAAACACCCGCTGCCGCGTTACTACGTCGCCACCATGCAGGTATGGGATGAAGAGTGCGCCAAACGCGTCGAAAAGCACCGCGCCATGCGAAAAGAAAAACAGTTTGAAACGATCGAATCCCCTATCCGTCTTGATAAAATCAGAATACCAAATCGCGGAATAGTTCTGCTCGAAGACCTCGGCAACCTGACCGCAAACGAGCTGTACGATCCGAAAGGTGCGGGGGTAAATACCGCAGAAACCGTTCTGTATGGCGTTGAAATACTATATAAACAATGCGAACATCTGATTGTCGTCGGCAACGAGGTGTTCAGCGGCGGTGCAGCGTATGCCGACGAAACAAATCTGTACCTCAAAGCGCTGGCGCAGATCCAAAACGGCATCGCCGCCCGCGCGGATCACGTCTGCCGCGTAGTATGCGGTATCCCGGTTTATTACAAAGGAGGGGGAAAGGTATGACGGTTTTGCAGACGATTGCCGTGGCGTTTGCTATGTTTTCAGCAATTCCTATGCCGCAGTTCGAATGGAGCCAAAAGAACATGCGATACGCGCTGTGCGCATTCCCGCTCATCGGTGCAGTGTGCGGCGGGTTGTGGTGCTTAGTCGGCGTCCTGCCTGTGCCGGAGCTCGTCCGCGCAGCGGGCTTTTGCCTTGTGCCTGTGCTCGTCACCGGCGGCATCCATCTGGATGGCTTCGCCGACACATGCGATGCGCTCTCAAGCTACGGTGATGCGGAAAAGAAGCTCGAAATTTTGAAAGACCCGCACTGCGGTGCATTCGCAGTTATCCGATTATGCACATATTTCATATTGTATTTTGCGCTCTGTGCTTCGGTGAAATTTACGGTACGTTTCGGTGTGGTCTGGATATTGGCACTCACCTTGGAGCGTGCGTTTTCCGGCCTCGCCGTGGCATCATTTCCCATGGCGAAAAACACCGGTCTCGCGCATACGTTCTCGGAAGCAGCAGACCGCATAACGGTGCGCCGCGTCTTGATTATTTATTCTGTCGTGCTCGGCGCTGCGATGCTCATGCTCGGCGGCTGGGCGGCCGTTTTGGCTGCTTTACTTGTCTTTTGGCGGTATTACGCAGTGTCGAAAAAGCAATTCGGCGGCATCACGGGCGACCTTGCCGGGTGGTTCCTGCAAAGGGCAGAGCTCGCCATGTTGGCAGCGCTCGCCGTGTGCCAGTGGGGAGGAATTTTGTAATGTTGTTCATCACAGGTCCGCTTTACAGCGGCAAGCGCACGTTCGCGCAAAAGCTTGGCGGTACATGCTGTTTTGAGGTGCAGAAGCAGGTCGAAACGACGGAAGACCTCGAAGCACTTGCTAAAATACTTTCTGAAAAATACGATATTATCACCGCAACGGAAGTCGGCGGCGGTGTTGTGCCCGTTGATGTCACAGAGCGCGCAAACCGCGAAAAAGCCGGCCGCTTGGCATGCCTGCTCGCCGCGCGTGCCGATTGTGTTGTGCAGATATTCTGCGGCATTCCGACCGTCTTGAAAGGGGAATTGCCCAAATGAAAATTCACCTTTTGCGCCACGGTGAAACCGCCTATAATGTTGATCACCGCTATCAGGGCGTGACGGACATTCCACTCTCACCGGCCGGGCTTGCGGCACTGAAGCAGGCGGACTTTTCGCCCAAAACCGTTTATGTCACGCCGTTAAAGCGCACAAAACAGACAGCGGAGATTTTATTTCCGACTGCCGAGTATATTCCCGTAAACGACCTCAGCGAGATGAATTTCGGCGTATTTGAGGGACGTAACTATAAAGAGATGGAGCACGATTCCGCCTACCGCGCATGGGTGGATTCTAACTGCGAAAGCACCTGTCCCGGCGGCGAGTGCAAAGCGGATTTCAGCGAGCGTGTTTGCAAAGCATTTGAATCACTGCTAAATCAATCTATTCAAAATAGTGAAGGCATGCTCGTTATCGTTGCGCATGGCGGCACGCAGATGGCCGTCATGGAAAAGTATGCTGTGCCGCAGAAAAATTATTATGAATGGTGTGCGCCGACTGCCGGCGGCTATGTGCTCGATGCCCGCGATTGGCAGGAAAAGCACGTTTTGCATCTCACCGGGACCGTGCAGTACACAAAGGAGGCCACATGCTGATTTTCTTTGCCGTCCTCGGCGGATTCATTTTAGACGCAATCTTCGGCGACCCCCTGTGGCTGCCGCACCCGGTTGTATATATGGGCAAGGTTATCTCCTTTTTAGATCAAAGCTTGCGGAAAATTTTGCCAAAAACACCGCGTGGAGAGCGCATCGGCGGCGCAATCACCGCATTCATCCTGCTTGTCGGCACATTCCTGCTTTCCGGCGCGGTATGCTTCTTCTTTTATAAAATTCACTGGGTGTTCGGACTTTTGATTCAAATGTTCTGGTGCGCGCAGTCACTTGCCGCAAAGGGACTTGTGCAGGAGAGCTGCAACGTCTACAAGGAACTCAAAAAGAACGACCTCCCCGCCGCGCGCAAGGCCGTCTCCCGCATTGTCGGGCGTGATACCGACGCGCTTTCTATGGAGGGCGTGACAAAAGCCGCTGTGGAGACCGTTGCCGAAAACGCCGGTGATGGCGTGATCGCGCCGCTTCTTTGCATGCTCATCGGCGGCGCACCGCTTGCGCTGACCTACAAAGCCATCAACACGATGGACAGCATGCTCGGCTACAAAAATAAAAAGTACATAAACTTCGGGCGCGTGCCCGCAAAGCTTGACGATGCCGCAAACTACATTCCGAGTCGTATCGCGGCACTTTTGTGGGTGCTCGCGGCGGGGTTCACGGGAAACAGCGTCAAGGGCGCGTGGAAGATCTGGCGGCGCGACCGCCGAAATCATGCAAGCCCCAACAGCGCGCAGACCGAAAGTGCCTGCGCCGGTGCGCTCGGCGTGCAGCTCGCCGGGCCCGCATATTATTTCGGTGAATACTATGATAAGCCGACGATCGGCGACCCGCTGCGCCCGGTCATGCCGGAGGACATTTTGAAAGCCGACCGCATGATGTACGCCGAAAGCATTTTGGCACTCGTGCTCGGTCTGCTCGTTCGCGCGGCATTCGTCTTACTGTAAAGGGGGAGAGAATATGGAACTCACACACGGCGGCGACTGGGCGGGCTACCGCGCAAAATTCGGCCACGATGCACTCGATTTTTCCGCGAATGTCAGCCCTCTCGGTTTGCCGGAGGGCGTCGCACTGGCAATCGTAAACGCACTGCCCACCGCGGACCGCTACCCCGACCCGCTTTGCAGAGAGCTGCGCCAAAAGCTCTCCGCAAGCGAAAACGTACACGAAAACCAAATTCTTTGCGGCAACGGCGCGGCAGACCTTATTTTTCGGCTCGTGCTCGCGAAAAAGCCGCACCGCGCATTATTGCCCGCGCCGACTTTCGCAGAGTACGCGTCCGCACTCAAAACCGTCGGCTGTGAAGTCGAATCTTTCTTTTTAAAAGAGGAAAACGATTTTGAAATCACCGAAGAGTTGCTCTCTGCTCTCCATGAAACCATCGATATGGTGTTCTTATGTCAACCAAACAACCCCACCGGGCAGATCGTTACGTCGGATTTTCTCGAAAAGCTCCTGAAAAAATGCAGGGCGTGTCATGCAACGCCCGTCATCGACGAGTGCTTCCTCGATTTTCTCCCGGAGCGCGAAAGCCGGACTGCAAAGCACTTTTTAGCGCAGTTCCCCGAGCTTGTTATTCTGAAAGCCTTCACAAAATTATACGCCATGGCGGGCGTGCGGCTCGGTTATGCACTCAGCGGAGATGAAAAATTATTAGAAAATATGCGTGAAGCGGGGCAGCCGTGGGCAGTCTCGTCACTCGCACAGGCGGCAGGCGTCGCGGCGTTAGATGAAACCGAATACGCCGACCACGTGCGAAGCTTAATCGCACGGGAGCGCCCCAGAATGATTGCGTCCCTGCGCTCGCTCGGCTTGCGCGTCTTGGACGGGCAGGCAAATTTCCTGTTATTCAAAGCGCCGGAAGATTTCGGCGAGCGACTAAAAGAAAAAGGCGCTGTCGTGCGCGGCTGTGCAAACTACCCGGGGCTCGATAACACCTGGTACCGCACCGCCGTGCGCACGCCGGAGGAAAACGAAAAGCTACTGAAAATCATGCGGGAGGTGCTGAAATGAGCGAAAATAAAAAAGCCAAGTGCATCATGGTGCAGGGCACGATGAGCGGCGCGGGCAAAAGTTTATTATGCGCGGCGCTGTGTCGCATTTTCGCGCAGGACGGTCTGCACACCGCACCGTTCAAAAGTCAAAATATGGCGCTGAACAGCTTCGTTACCCGTGACGGCTTAGAGATGGGTCGCGCACAGGTCGTACAGGCGCAGGCGGCGGGTGTGGAGCCGGACGTGCGCATGAACCCCATTTTGTTGAAGCCGAGCAGCGATGTCGGAAGTCAGGTCATCGTGAACGGTGAAGTGCGCGGCCAGATGAAAGCTTCGCAGTATTTCAAGATGAAAAAATCACTCATTCCCGATATTCTGCGCGCCTACAACAGCCTTGCAGAAGATTTTGACGTTATCGTCATCGAGGGCGCGGGCAGCCCGGCGGAGATCAACCTGAAAGCGGATGACATCGTGAACATGGGGCTCGCAAAGCTTGTCGATGCGCCCGTTCTGCTCGTCGGCGACATCGACCGCGGCGGTGTGTTCGCGCAGCTTTTCGGCACCGTAGAGCTGCTGGAGACGGACGAGCGCGACCGCATCAAGGGACTTGTCATCAATAAATTCCGCGGTGACGTCGAAATTCTCCGCCCCGGCCTCTCCATGCTCGAAGACAAAACGCACTTGCCCGTTCTGGGCGTCGTGCCGTATCTGCGCGTCGATATCGAGGACGAAGACTCCCTTTCCGAGCGCCTTGAAAAAAAAGACGCCGTGCGTCCGCTGGACATCGCCGTCATTCGCTTGCCGCACATCTCAAATTTCACGGATTTCATGGTGCTCGAGCAGCACCCTTTAATGGATGTGCGCTACGTGCAAAACACCCGCGAGCTCGGCGCGCCCGACCTTGTGATTCTGCCCGGCACAAAAAACACGGTTGAGGATCTCCTCTGGCTGCGCCAGTCGGGACTCGAAGCCGTCATCTTAAAGCTCGCCGCAAAAGAGACGCCGGTGCTTGGCGTCTGCGGCGGCTACCAGATGCTCGGTGAGACGTTGCACGACCCGGATGGCTCCGAAAGCGGTCGCCCGCAAACGCTGCGCGGCCTTAACTTATTGCCGACAGAAACGACATTCTGCGCTGAAAAGCATCGCGCGCAGGTCACAGGCGAAGTCATCGCTGCGCCGTTTACAGGGGCGATGCTCAACGGTTACGAAATTCACACAGGCAATACGATCGTCCGCGGTGAGCCGTTCTGTACGCATGCGGACGGCACAAAAGAGGGCTGCACAAATCAAAACGTCTTCGGCACGTATCTGCACGGTCTCTTTGACAGCGGCGAGCTGACCGAAAAGCTTGCGGAATACCTCTGCGCCCGCAAGGGGATAGACCCCGCAGCCGCCGTGCCTGTTTCCATGGAGGAATACCGCCGCGAGCAGCTCGACATTTTAGCCGACGGCGTGCGGAACAGCCTCGATATGGATGCCGTGTACCGCGCCATGGGCATGGAAAACCCGAGGGGGTGCAAAGCATGATCCCGCAGCATCATCTGCCCGCCGATATTGAGCGCACCAGCATGCAGATTATCGCAAAAGAGCTTGAAGAAAGGCATATCCGGATACCAAGGGAAAATCTCGCCGTCGTCAAGCGTGTTATTCACACCACGGCGGATTTCGAGTATGCCGAAACGCTGCATTTTGCCGAAAATGCCGTGCAAAAAGCCATAGAAGCGCTGCATAACGGTGCCACGGTCATCACCGATACGAATATGGCGCTCGCAGGTATTTCCAAGCCGGGTCTCAAAAAGCTGAATGGGAAAGCCCTGTGCTTCATGGCAGACCCCGCAGTCGCCCAAAGCGCAAAAGAAAGCGGCACCACGCGCGCCGTCGCCGCCATGCACAAGGCTGCAAAAGAATACCCCGGCGCGATTTTGGCGGTCGGCAACGCGCCCACCGCGCTGTTCGCCATTGCCGAGGAGATCGAAAACGGTCTGCGCCCCGCGCTCGTCATCGGTGTGCCGGTCGGCTTTGTGAACGTCATCGAGAGCAAAGAAAACATTTTCGCCGTGTGCGAAAAGCATCATGTCCCCGCCATCGTTGCATTTGGGCGCAAGGGCGGTAGCACCATAGCCGCCGCCGTCTGCAATGCGCTCATATATTCCGCAGCCGAAATGCTTGACCCCACCGCCCGCGGCTGGAAATAATGCGGCCCTCAATTTTTTGTTGACACGATTTGTCGTTTATGATATACTTATATCGATTTTGAAAGACGAAGTGAGATGTAAGAGTTTTTCAAAGCAATTTTTACTTTTGGACCGCCCTTTTGGGCTAAGGCCATACGGACAGCCGGGTCCACTGCCGACCGGCAGCTTCGGCTGCCTTATTGACTGAGTTAAAAAGCTCAGATTTTATAAGATGGTTCCTTTGCAACCATGAAATTGCGCTAAAACGCAGACTTGTGAAACGTCAATAAGAGTAGTAAAAGTTTAATTGCTATATAGACTCTGAAACGCTCCGCTTTCCGGGATACCATGTTTTTATGTTCCGAGAACATGCGCCCAAAAAATAAGCGATTCAAACGCAAGTTCTGCACCTACGTGCCGGGCTTGCGTTTTTTGTTTTGCAAAGGGCTTTGAACGGAGGGAAAAGATGAACGAAAATGTAAAACGCGCAAAGCTCGACCAGCGCCGCGCACCAATCCATGAAGCGCTCGAAAAATTCCGCAACATGCGCGTGGTGCCGTTTGATGTGCCGGGTCATAAGCGCGGCCGCGGCAACCCGGAGCTGGCCGCCTTTCTGGGTCAGCAGTGCGTCGGGTTGGACGTCAACAGTATGAAGCCGCTCGATAATCTCTGCCACCCGGTGTCGGTCATTCGGGAGGCGGAGGAGCTTGCCGCCGATGCGTTCGGCGCGGCACATGCGTTTTTAATGGTGGGCGGCACCACAAGCTCCGTACAGAGCATGGTTCTCACCGCATGTAAGCGCGGCGATGAGATTATTCTGCCCCGCAACGTCCACCGCAGCGTTTTGAATGCTTTGGTGCTCTGCGGCGCGGTGCCGGTCTACGTCAACCCGGAGGTGGATCATCGCCTCGGTATTTCGCTCGGTATGAAGCGCGAGCAGGTGGCAAAAGCCATCCGCGAACACCCGAACGCCGTGGCGGTGCTCGTCAATAACCCCACATACTACGGCATTTGCAGCGACCTGCGCGCAATCGTACAAATGGCGCACGATGCCGGTATGCTGTGCCTCGCGGACGAAGCACACGGCACGCACTTTTATTTCGGCGGCGGCCTGCCGGTCTCCGCTATGGCGGCGGGTGCGGATATGGCGGCCGTTTCCATGCACAAAAGCGGCGGCAGCTTAACACAGTCGAGCTTATTGCTCATCGGCCCCAATGTCCACGCCGGTTATGTGCGGCAGATCATCAACCTCACCCAAACGACCTCGGGCAGCTATCTGCTCATGTCCAGTCTGGACATCTCCCGCCGCAATCTGGCACTGCGCGGCCGCAAAGTGTTCCATCAGGTCGCCGATATGGCAGAATACGCCCGCGAGGAGATCAACGCCGTCGGCGGCTACTACGCGTTTGGCAAAGAACTCTGCAACGGCAACTCCGTGTTCGATTTCGATACGACAAAGCTCAGCGTCCACACGCTCGACATCGGCCTTGCCGGCATCGAGGTCTACGACATTCTGCGCGACGAATACGATATTCAGATCGAGTTCGGCGACATCGGCAATATCCTTGCATACCTTTCCATCGGCGACCGCCCGCAGGAGGTGGAGCGCCTTGTCAGCGCTTTGGCCGAGATCAAGCGCCGGTACAGCACGGACGGCACCGGCCTTTTGAGCCAGGAGTACATCGACCCCGAGGTTGCCGCCAGTCCGCAGGAGGCGTTCTACGCACCGAAAAAGAGCCTGCCGCTCCGCGAGACGGAGGGTATGGTGTGCAGCGAGTTCGTCATGTGCTACCCGCCGGGCATTCCGATTTTGGCGCCGGGCGAACGCATCACGGCGGAGATCCTCGATTACATCGAATACGCCAAAGCCAAAGGCTGCAGCATGACCGGCCCGGAGGATCCCGATATCCTCCGCCTGAACGTGCTTGCATAAGGAGGAACAAAAATGGAAATGTGGTTTTCGGAATTTCATACGCCGGATGTCAAGCACAGCATCCGTGTGGACCGCCAGTTATATTCAAAGCAAAGCGCCTATCAGCGCATCGATATTTTTGAAACGCCGGAGTTCGGCCGCGTGCTGACGCTGGACGGCAATGTCATGCTCACGGAGCGCGACGAGTTTATCTACGACGAAATGATCACCCATGTGCCGATGTCCGTGCACCGCAATGCAAAGGACATTCTCGTCATCGGCGCAGGCGACGGCGGCGTTGTGCGCGAGCTGACCCGCTACGACCGCGTAGAGCGCATCGACCTCGTCGAGATGGACCCGCAGGTCATCGAGGCCTGCCGCGCCTACCTGCCGAGCAACGCCTGCCGCATGGACGACCGCCGTGTACATATCTACTACGAAAACGCGCTGAAGTTCATTCGCAAGTGTGAAGATGAGTACGACCTCATCATCGTCGATTCCTCCGACCCGTTCGGCCCGTCCGAGGGGCTTTTCACCCGCGAATTTTACGGAAGCTGCTATAATGCTCTGCGTGAGGACGGCATCATGGTCAACCAGCAGGGCAGCCCGTTCTATGCGGAGGATGCCACTGCCATGCAGCGCAGCCACCAGCGCATCGCAACGACGTTTCCCATCAGCAAGGTTTATCAGGCGCATATTCCCACCTTCGCCGCGGGCTACTGGCTTTTCGGCTTTGCAAGCAAGAAATATCACCCAATCAACGACCTTGACTCCAACCAGTGGAACGCGCTCAATATGCGCACGCGCTATTACACCACTCGTCTGCATGTCGGCGCATTTTATCTGCCGGCATTTTTGGAAGAAATGCTGCGGGAAGTGGAGGAAAAATAATGCTGCACCAAAATATTGAAACTTTCATCGGCTGCGAAAGCAGCTACGCGGATGCCGATATCGTTTTGTACGGCGCGCCGTTCGATTCCACCACAAGCTACCGCCCCGGCGCACGGTTCGGCCCCGCCGCCATGCGTCACGAAAGCTACGGCCTCGAGACATACAGCCCGTATCAGGATAAAGATTTAACCGACATCAAGGTGTTTGACAGCGGTGATATGGAGCTGTGCTTCGGCTCCAGCGAAAGCGCCCTCAAAGACATCGAAGCGCGCGCGGAAACGATCCTGCAAGACGGCAAATTCCCACTTTTGCTCGGCGGCGAGCATCTTGTCACGCTCGGCGCTGTTCGTGCGGCGGCGCATAAATATCCCGCTATGCACATCATTCACTTTGATGCCCACGCCGACCTGCGTCAGGATTACCTCGGCGCCGAATTAAGCCACGCCTGCGTGCTGCGCCGCTGCCACGACATTCTCGGCGACGGCCGCATTCACCAGTTCTGCATCCGCAGCGGCGACAGGGAAGAGTTCACGTTTGCGAAGACGCACACCGAAATGCATAAGTTCGATTTCTCGGGCCTCGAAGCGCTCGCTGCAGAGCTGTGCCGCACGCAGGTGCCGGTTTACCTCACCATCGATCTCGATTGCCTTGACCCCTCGTGCTTTCCCGGCACCGGCACACCGGAGGCGGGCGGCGTGACGTTCATGCAGCTTTTAAATGCCATTCTCACCGTGTCAAAGACGAACATCATCGGCGCAGATGTCAATGAGTTAGCCCCCATGCTGGACGCAAGCGGCGTTTCCACCGCCATGGCCTGCAAAGTCCTGCGCGAGCTCTTATTGGCCTTAAACGTATAAATTATAAAACTAAAAATATAAAAGGAGCATCATCATGAGCAAAGTTCTCGTTATCGGCTGCGGCGGCGTAGCCGGTGTCGCCATTTCCAAATGCTGCCAGGTCAGCGAAGTTTTCACCGAACTGTGCATTGCAAGCCGCACAAAGTCCAAGTGCGATGCGCTTGCCGCAAAGCTTGCGCCCATCACCAAAACAAAAATCACCACGGCACAGGTCGATGCAGACGACGTGCAGCAGCTTTGTGACCTTATCCAAAGCTACAAGCCGGATCTCGTCATGAACATTGCCCTGCCGTATCAGGATCTCACCATTATGGATGCTTGCCTCGCCTGCGGTGTTAACTACATGGATACCGCAAACTACGAGCCGGAGAACACCGATGACCCCGAATGGCGCGCCATTTACGAAAAGCGCTGCAAGGAAGCGGGCTTCTCCGCCTACTTCGATTACAGCTGGCAGTGGGCATACAAAAAGAAGTTTGAAGAGGCCGGCCTCACCGCACTGCTCGGCTGCGGCTTTGACCCGGGCGTCACGCAGGCGTACTGCGCCTACGCTAAAAAGCACGAGTTCGATACCATCGATACCATCGATATTCTGGACTGCAACGGCGGCGATCACGGTTATGCGTTCGCGACAAACTTCAATCCGGAGATCAACCTGCGCGAGGTTTCTGCGCCCGGCAGCTATTGGGAAAACGGCCGCTGGGTCGAAATTCCGGCTATGAGCATTAAGTGCGTGTATACCTTCGATCAGGTCGGCCAGAAGGACATGTACCTGCTGCACCACGAGGAGATCGAATCCCTCGGCAAAAATCTGCCGGAGGTCAAGCGTATCCGTTTCTTCATGACGTTTGGCCAGAGCTACCTCGACCACATGCGCTGCCTCGAAGACGTCGGCATGCTTTCCACCACACCGATTCACTACAACGGTCAGGAGATCGTGCCGATCCAGTTTCTCAAAGCACTTTTGCCGGATCCCGCAAGCCTCGGCCCGCGCACAAAGGGCAAGACGAACATCGGCTGTATCTTCACAGGCAAAAAGGGTGGCAAAGAGAAGACTTACTACATCTATAATGTCTGTGACCACCAGGAATGCTATCGCGAGGTCGGCAGTCAGGCTATCAGCTACACCACCGGCGTGCCGGCCATGTGCGGCGCGCTGATGATGCTCACCGGCAAGTGGACAAAGCCCGGTGTCTACACCGTCGAGGAGTTTGACCCGGATCCGTTCCTCGATGCCCTCGATAAATACGGCCTGCCGCGCAGCGAAAACCACGATCCGGCTTTGGTGGACTGATGAACTTACTGGATATACGCCCACCGTTTGCGGGCATCAACGGCGAAATTCCGCCGGAATTTAAAACGCTGTCCACACCGTGCTACCTCATGGACGAGGCCGTCCTGCAGCATAACGCAGAGGTGCTCGGCGCGCTGCAAAAGCGCACGGGCTGCAAGGTACTTTTGGCACAGAAGGCGTTCAGCAATTATGATCTTTATCCGATTTTCGCGTCGCATTTGGCCGGTACGGAAGCGAGCGGCCTGTTTGAAGCGCGGCTCGGCGCTGAAGAAATGCCGGGCGGTGAGGTGCATGTGTTTTGCGCCGCCTACCGTGAGGACGAAATGGACGAGCTGCTGCGCTATGCGAATCACATTGTGTTCAATTCGCCGCGACAGCTGCAAAAGTTCGCGCCCAAAGCAAAAGCTGCGGGCAAAAGCGTCGGTCTGCGCATCAACCCGGAGTGCTCTACGCAGGAGGGACACGAAATTTACGATCCCTGTGCGCCCGGCAGCCGCCTCGGCACCACCCGTGCGCAGTGGGATAAAGCCGTTCAAGAAGACGCGCATTTGCCCGAACTGCTCGACGGCCTTCATTTTCACACGCTGTGCGAGCAGGATGCCGACGCACTGGAAACGACCTTAAACGCCGTTGCTTTAACGTTCGGCGATTTGCTGCCCAAAATGCAGTGGCTCAACTTCGGCGGCGGCCACCACATCACGCGTCCCGACTACGATATGGAAACGCTGGAGCGCTGCATCCGCCGCGCGCAGCAGGACTGGAATCTCACCGTGTATCTCGAGCCCGGAGAAGCCTGCGCGTTAAACGCCGGGTACCTCCTCAGCCGCGTGCTCGATGTCGTGCGAAACGGCGAGACGACCATCGCAATTCTCGATGCCAGCGCCGCCTGCCATATGCCGGATGTCATCGAAATGCCGTATCGCCCGCCGCTGCTCGGCGCCGGTGAGCCGGGGGAGAAGCCGTACACGGTGCGCCTTGCCGGCCCGACCTGCCTTGCAGGCGACGTTATCGGCGATTACAGCTTCGACGCTGTGCCCGCGGTCGGCGACCTGCTCGTCTTCGGCGATATGGCAATCTACACCACCTGCAAAAACAATACCTTCAACGGCATGCCCCTGCCCGGCATTTATTCCCGCACAGCGGGCGGCGATATCCGCAAGTTAGCGTCGTTCGGCTACGGAGATTTCAAATACAGGCTCGGCAGCCTGTAAACGCAACAGCAAAAGCCGCAGTGACGCTGAAACTTGTTTCCGATGCGGGATGGGATCGTTGGTTCTCCTCCGCTGTCGTAAATGTCTTGTGTGATTTCACAAAGTATTCTGCGACGTTGCAGGCAGACGTCATTTGCCGGGGATACGTAGGTATACTGCTAAGTGCACGGGTCATGCCGTGAATCAAGGTGGCACCGCGGATAAGTGTTTTGTTCGTCCTTGACAGAAAGTATATTTCTGTCAAGGACGTTTTTTTGAGACTCCTTTGACGGAAGATATAACGTCAAAGGAGTTTTTCTTTTTCAAAGGGAGGTTACGATACGGTGTTTTTAAAACGATGGTAGCGCACCCAGCGCCTAATAATTTTGAGTATCAAAATGCAAATGAACGTAACGATATCCTTTGGAGGTGTAACAAATGAAAATTCTGCCAACTTTAGCTGAAGTAAAAAAGCTTGCTTCAGATGCGAAATACAATGTACTTCCAGTGAGCTACGAGATGCTTTCCGACTTTACTACGCCTATTGAAACCATGAAGATACTGAAAAACGTATCTACCCATTGCTATATGCTGGAATCAGCCCAAGCAAACGAAACATGGGGAAGATATACATTCCTCGGTTTCAATCCGAAAATGGAAATCACCTGCATGGACGGTAAAATGAAAATCGGAAATCTTAAAGTAAAAACGGAGAACCCATCAGGCTATCTCCGACAGATTCTTGCGGATTACAAAAGTCCCCGTTTTGATTATCTTCCATCCTTTACGGGCGGGCTTGTCGGATATTTTTCATATGATTACCTCGGGTACAGTGAACCGAGCGTAAAATGCATCGTGGAAGATACCGAAAACTTCAAGGATGTGGACTTGATGCTTTTTGACAAGGTTATTGCTTTTGACAACCTGAGACAAAAAATTATTCTTATCGTCAATATGCCGCTGGACGATGTGGAGGTCGAATACAACAAAGCGGTTATGGAATTGAAACAGCTTGCAGAGCTTCTTAAAAACGGAGAAAAGAAGAAGGATCCCGGCGGCAGGCTGCTCGGTGAAGTAACGCCGCTGTTTGACAAAGTGCAGTTTTGCGATATGGTGGAAAAGGCGAAACACCATATCCGTGAGGGCGACATTTTTCAGATCGTGCTTTCAAACCGTCTGTCTGCCCCTTTTGAAGGAAGTTTGCTCAATACCTATCGTGTACTCCGAACCATCAACCCTTCGCCCTATATGTTCTATTTCTCTGGGACAGATGTTGAAGTGGCAGGTGCTTCGCCCGAAACGCTGGTCAAGCTGGAAAACGGTGTGTTGCACACTTTTCCACTCGCCGGAACAAGACCGAGAGGAAAGACTGTGGAGGAAGACAAAGCGCTTGAAAAAGAACTGCTTGCAGATGAAAAGGAACTTGCTGAACACAATATGCTGGTGGATTTAGGACGAAACGATCTCGGAAAAATCAGCAGATTTGGCACCGTGCAGGTTGAAAAGCTCCGTTCTGTTGAACGGTTTTCTCATGTCATGCACATCGGCTCTACGGTACGGGGTGAGATTTGTGAAGGTAAAGATGCTCTGGACGCCATTGAAGCGGTGCTGCCCGCAGGAACGCTTTCCGGCGCACCGAAGATAAGAGCTTGCCAATTGATCGGAGAGCTTGAAAACAACAAACGCGGTATCTATGGCGGCGCTATCGGATATATCGACTTTACGGGCAATATGGACACTTGCATTGCCATCCGCATTGCTTATAAGAAAAACGGCAAGGTATTTGTGCGAAGCGGTGCCGGCATTGTAGCGGATTCCGTACCCGAAAAGGAATTCGAAGAATGCCTGAACAAAGCAAAATCTTCACTGAAAGCACTGGAGCTTGCACAGGAGGAAGAATTATGATTCTTTTGATCGATAACTACGACAGTTTTTCCTATAACCTTTATCAACTCGTTGGCGAGATTGAGCCGAATATCAAGGTCATACGCAACGATGAAATGACGATTGACGAAATTAAGAAACTAAACCCCGACCGCATTATTCTTTCACCCGGCCCGGGAAGACCGGAGGACGCAGGGGTTATTATGGAAGTTGTCAAAACGATTGGCAAGGATATTCCCATTTTGGGCGTCTGCCTCGGTCATCAGACGATCTGTGCAGCATTTGGCGCAACGGTTACTTATGCAAAGAAACTGATGCACGGTAAACAGTCGAACGTGAAGTTCGATACTTTCTGCCCGTTATTTACAGGTTGTCCCGAAGTTGCTCCGGTTGCGCGTTACCATTCCCTTGCGGCAGCTGCCAATACCATACCGGAATGCTTGAAGGTCACAGCACTTACCGACGACGGAGAAATCATGGCGGTTCAGCATAAAGAATATCCCATCTATGGCGTACAGTTTCATCCTGAATCTATTATGACGCCGAACGGAAAACAGATGCTCGAAAACTTTGTTAAGGAGATATGAGTGATGATTAAAGAAGCCATTGTAAAAATTGTAAATAAAGAAGACCTCACCTATGACGAGGCGTACGCCGTCATGAACGAAATTATGAGCGGCAAAACGACAGCTACACAGAATGCCGCTTTTCTTGCCGCACTTTCCACCAAGAGTGCAAGAGCTGAGACGACCGATGAGATTGCAGGCTGTGCAGCTGCTATGAGAGCGCACGCAACAAAGGTTGAAACCGGTATGAAGCTTTTCGAGATCGTCGGTACCGGCGGTGACAGCGCCCACAGCTTCAACATTTCCACCACCTCTGCCCTTGTTGCAGCGGCGGGCGGTATGAAAGTAGCAAAGCACGGCAACCGTGCCGCATCCTCCCAGTGTGGAACAGCAGACTGTCTGGAAGCTCTCGGCGTAAACATTCAACAGAGTCCAGCAAGATGTATAGAACTTCTAAACGAGGTGGGTATGTGCTTCTTCTTTGCGCAGAAATATCATACCTCCATGAAGTACGTGGGCGCTATCCGCAAGGAACTTGGTTTCCGAACTGTATTCAATATCCTCGGCCCTCTCACAAATCCCGGAACGCCGTCTATGCAGCTTCTTGGCGTGTACGATGCTTATCTGGTTGAACCGCTGGCACAGGTATTGATCAGCCTCGGCATCGAACGTGGGATGGTTGTATACGGGCAGGATAAGCTTGATGAAATTTCCGTGAGTGCGCCAACGACGATCTGCGAGATTCGTGACGGCTGGTTCAAATCCTCAGTAATCACGCCCGAAGATTTTGGTTTTGAACGCTGCACAAAAGAGGACTTGAAAGGCGGAACTCCCGAAGAAAATGCCAAAATTACTCTTGCTGTCTTAAACGGCGAAAAGGGTCACAAGAGAAATGCTGTGTTGATGAACGCAGGTGCAGCGCTTTATATCGGCGGTAAGGCGGACAGCATAAAGGAAGGCGTTGCGCTTGCCGCAAAACTGATTGATTCCGGCAAAGCACTCGAAACGCTGAATCAGTTAATCGAAGTCAGTAACCGTCAGGAGGTGGAGGCATGACGATACTCGAGCAGCTTGCGGACCACGCTCGTCAATGCATCGAGCAGGCAAAAAGAGTCCTGCCACCGGAAGAAATCCGGCATCAGGCCTTATCCCTTCCAAAAGGGGATTTTCCTTTTCAACAAGCACTGAAAAAGCCGGGAATTTCTTTTATCTGCGAGTGCAAAAAAGCATCCCCTTCTAAAGGTTTGATTGCACCGAACTTTTCTTATCTGGAGATTGCAAAGGAATATGAAGCGGCAGGAGCAGATTGTATTTCCGTCTTAACTGAACCGAAATGGTTTTTGGGAAATGACAAATATCTTAAAGAAATAGCCGAAGCAGTCTTAATCCCCTGTCTTCGCAAAGATTTCACAGTGGACGAATATCAGATTTATCAGGCAAAGGTTCTAGGAGCGTCAGCGGTTCTGTTAATCTGTTCCGTTCTGACAGAAAATCAGATGAAGGACTTCATTAGAATTTGCGATGAACTTGGGCTTTCCGCTTTGATTGAGGTACACGACGAGCAGGAAGTGCAAACGGCACTTAATACCGGAGCACGTATTATCGGGGTCAATAATCGTAATCTCAAAGATTTTTCGGTAGATACCGATAACAGTCGCAGACTTCGGGAGTTGATTCCTCCCAATGTACTGTTTGTTTCCGAAAGCGGCGTGCGGACTGCTGAGGATGTGGAGACACTTCGTAAAATCGGCGCTGATGCCGTTTTGATTGGAGAAACACTGATGAGGGCGTCTGATAAAAGAGCAAAGCTGGCAAAACTGCGGGGTGCAGTATGACGAAAATCAAGTTATGCGGACTATCCCGAACGGAAGATATAGAAACCGTCAACGAACTAAAACCCGAATATGTCGGATTTGTATTTGCCCCCGAAAGCAGACGTTATGTTACACCGCAGACAGCAGCAGAGTTAAGGCAACTGCTTTCCACAGAAATACAGGCAGTCGGTGTGTTTGTCAACGAAAGTCCGAAGAAGATCACGGAACTGTTGCACAGCGGCATCATTGGCATTATCCAACTTCACGGGGACGAGGATGAGGACTATATCAGGCGACTGAAACAACACACCGATAAACCGATCATCAAGGCTTTTCGGGTAGAAACGGAAAATGATATTGCTGACGCAGAACGGTGCTCCGCCGATTATATTCTGTTGGACTCCGGTGCGGGAACGGGTACGGTATTTGATTGGAAACTTTTGATGAACATACGCAGGCCCTATTTCCTTGCAGGCGGACTCTCACCCGATACTGTTGGAAAAGCTGTTGCAACATTACATCCCTTTGCTGTTGATGTCAGCTCCGGGATAGAAACAGGCGGAATAAAGGACAAAGAAAAAATGGCGGCATTTGTTGCCGCTGTCAGAAAGGAAGAAAGATTATGACGAATCCAAACGGACGCTTCGGTATTCACGGCGGTCAGTATATTCCTGAAACACTGATGAATGCAGTTATTGAACTTGAAGAAGCGTATAATTATTATAAAAACAACCCGGAGTTCAACAGAGAGCTTACCGAGCTTTTCAATGAATACGCAGGCAGACCGTCAAGGCTGTACTATGCCGAAAAAATGACGAAGGATCTCGGTGGCGCAAAAATATATCTCAAGCGTGAAGACTTAAACCATACGGGCGCACACAAGATCAACAACGTACTCGGTCAGGCACTTCTGGCAAAGAAGATGGGTAAAACACGTCTGATCGCTGAAACCGGGGCAGGTCAGCACGGCGTTGCTGCGGCAACCGCAGCAGCGCTTATGGGTATGGAGTGCGTGGTTTTCATGGGCGAGGAAGATACCATCCGTCAGGCTCTCAATGTATATCGTATGCGGCTTCTCGGCGCAGAGGTTATCCCCGTAAAGACGGGGACAGCAACGCTCAAAGATGCGGTTTCCGAAGCCATGCGTGAGTGGACTTCTCGCGTCAGCGACACCCACTATTGCCTTGGTTCGGTGATGGGTCCCCATCCGTTCCCCACCATCGTCCGTGATTTTCAGGCCGTCATTTCTAAAGAAATCAAAGAGCAAATGATTGCAAAAGAAGGAAGACTTCCTGATGCGGTAATCGCCTGTGTGGGCGGCGGCTCCAATGCCATCGGCAGCTTCTATCATTTCATCAACGACAAATCCGTAAAGCTCATCGGCTGTGAAGCGGCAGGCAGAGGAATTGATACCTTTGAAACGGCAGCAACCATTGCCACCGGCAGACTTGGAATTTTTCACGGCATGAAGTCCTATTTCTGTCAGGACAAAGACGGCCAGATTGCTCCCGTTTACTCCATTTCCGCAGGACTTGATTATCCGGGTGTGGGACCTGAACACGCACATCTGCACGATATCGGACGGGCCGAGTATGTCCCAATCACAGATGACGAAGCGGTAAACGCCTTTGAATATCTGGCAAAAACCGAGGGTATTATTCCTGCTATTGAATCGGCACACGCTGTCGCACACGCAATGAAGATCGCACCGACCATGGGCAAGGAGCAAATCATCGTGATTACCATTTCCGGCAGAGGCGATAAAGACTGCGCCGCCATTGCCCGTTACAGAGGGGAGGATATCCATGAGTAAGATTCAGAAAGCATTTGAAAACGGCAAGGCATTTATCGCCTTTATCACCTGTGGCGACCCTGATCTGGAAACCACCGCCAAAGCTGTCCGTGCCGCTGCGGAAAACGGTGCAGACCTTATTGAGCTTGGTATTCCGTTCTCTGATCCTACCGCAGAGGGTCCCGTCATTCAGGGCGCAAACCTGCGGGCACTGACCGGCGGTATCACGACGGATAAAATATTTGCCTTTGTAAAAGAACTTCGCCGTGATGTGAAAATCCCGATGGTCTTTATGACCTATGCCAATGTCGTGTTCTCCTACGGTGCAGAAAAATTTATTTCCACTTGTTGCGATATTGGTATTGACGGACTTATCCTACCCGATCTTCCGTATGAAGAAAAAGAGGAATTTCAGCCGCTATGCGGACAATATGGCGTTAATCTGATTTCACTGATTGCTCCTACCTCGGAAAACCGCATCGCTATGATTGCAAAGGAAGCGGAAGGCTTCATTTACATCGTTTCCAGCCTCGGCGTGACAGGCACACGGAGTGAGATTAATACAGACCTTGCCTCTATTGTCAAGGTGGTTAGAGAAAACACGGATGTACCGTGTGCTGTCGGGTTCGGTATTTCCACACCGGAGCAGGCAAAGAAAATGGCGAATATCTCTGACGGTGCCATTGTCGGCTCAGCAATCATCAAGCTGCTTGAACAGTATGGAAAGGACGCGCCGAAATACATCGGAGAATATGTGGAGAAAATGAAAATGGCTCTATTGACCAATTAGTGGTGGTAGTGGTCTATTTTTAGAATTCCAATAATTCAGTGAACAGGAACGGGGTTACCATTCCTGTTCATCTTTTTTCTTTTGAAAAGTCTGCTGCCCGACCAATCAGCCGGAAAGCGGGGGCTCAAAATATAAAGTGTGTTACAAACAAATCAAAAACCCGCAGAACATCAGTGAACAGCACCCCATTTGTTAGACAGTATGATATAATGTTTAACAGGTGGGG